>CETY01001396.1_pt1 | contig 18278 bp, 24 predicted proteins | sample 361551 | NCBI WGS metagenome assembly CETY01 (sample SAMEA2623135, study PRJEB7988) | marine metagenome | biome: marine biome (ENVO:00000447); feature: deep chlorophyll maximum layer (ENVO:xxxxxxxx); material: "saline water (ENVO:00002010), including plankton (ENVO:xxxxxxxx)" | depth 45 m | reverse complement strand
GAAATCATACCTAAGAAAGAATATGATTTTAATAGAAAATTAAATGCTGTTGTAAGATTTACACTATATTATGCAATTTTATTATATATTTTTAGAAAAGATAAAAATATTTTATGTTTACCATTTATTACAATAGTAATTACAGTATTTTTACATCGAACAAATAGAAAGGAAGGTCAAGACAACGCAATGGATAATTTAATGAATGTTACAGATAAAACTAAGTTAGAAGAAATAGATTTAATGATAGATGAAATAAATACTGATGTATTTAGAGAACCTAGTATAGATAATCCAATGATGAATCAAAATGTATTTGAATTGTATGATGATAAAAAGGCGGTTCCAACCTATAATAATCCGGGTGTTAAAAGAGTAGTTGAAGAAACATTAGATTCTCAAATTTTTAAAGATTCAAATGATTTATTTAATCGTAGAAATTCACAAAGACAATGGTATACAATGCCAAACACTGAATCGATGAATCGGCAGACAGAATTTGCTAAATGGTGTCATGCTACTCCACCAACATGTAAAGAAGGTAATGGATTACAATGTGCGAATGATATACCAACTAGATATGGTATTGGAAAAGGTGGTAATACTCCTTCACCTTAATTTATATTTTTAAGTATACATTAATTAAAATTTTATTCTATAAAAATAAAATATATTCAATAAATATAATGCCTGATATTTTAGATTATAGTCCAAATGTAAAAGTAGAAACCGAAGGTAATTTTGTTGGAACTGGTGATCCTAAATTACACAATTTAAATAATATCAATAATGATGATTACAATCAAAAATTAAGTACAGCTCAATCGATGAGTGTTGGTGCATATGAATTAGCTAATTTTATTCCAAATGATTGTGGTCAGAAAAAAGCAAGAGATATTCAAACAAGTCAAGTAGGTATTAATTTTGGAGCAGGTCATGAAGGTGGTAAAAATGGATGTTTAATGGATACAAATAATAATTTAAAGTTTGAAGAATTAACAAATAAAAATTATATTAATCAATTATTTGAAAGATTAACATTAACAACACCATATATTCGTGGATTATATGATGTAGATGTAGAATCTGTATTACAACCTGGTGAAAAATCTGATATTAAGAGACCTTGTAATACTTTAGCTGGTAAATCTTTATTAACTCATTATTATACTCCTATGGTTCCTAAATTAAAGAAAGAAGTTCAAAATACAGAACATATTATCCCTGAAGATAGTGATAAAACATGGGTAAGAGGTGGATTACCAAGTAGACAAATTATGCGTAATATTGATTACGAAAAAAGGTGTGAAGTATAAATTTATTTTTTAAGTATAAATCCTATTTTATGAAAATTATAATATTTTAAATATTATAATGGTAAAAACTATTGATAATAAATTCGCAGTACTCGTAATTATAATAATTGTAGTAGGATTATTCTTACATTATGAAAAGGGTAGATTTGATTTATTTACTGTTGGAGGTAAACGAAGACCTCATGGAAGATGGAATCATCCTTCTCATCATCATCATTATAATAGATATAGAAATGTATACCATCCTTGGGTCCATAGTTCTATTTTTTCCCATGAACCAACTATATATGAAAAACATAATAAATTAAAGCAAGATTATGATACATTAAAAACGCATCATGATAGCGGAGTACATGAACACAGAGATCAATGCACTGAATCTACCGGTTGTGATGATGATAGATTACATACTGGTGGGAAACCCCATTCAGCAACAGTCTATTCTGTTTAAATTAATATATTTAATAAATATATAATGTCAAGTTTTTGTAATATAGATTTCAAAGTACAGAACAATCGCGCCAATAGTGTAATTGATATGGCAAAGCATTTAGAAAGTGGAATATCTACAAAACCAATTCAAAATGATTTAAACTCTAAGTTAAATGTTGATATTTTTGATGAATATTTTAATGATAAAACAATAGATATGAAAGTCAAGCAAAAAGATAGCGTTGAGTTTGAAAATAAGAAGATATTAAATGTAGAAACAGAAAAATGGGCTTACTCTGTTGAACCTGATAAAACTATAAGAGGTGCTGGATTAAATAGATGGTATAATTTATATAAAAATCCTCAAGATAATTGTATTGAAAGTTTCCCAAGGATTGGTATGAATAGTGTATTAGACGTTTTAGATAATCATAAACCGTGTAAAGTTACACAAGAAATGTTAGATGGTTTTGGAGTTTAATTAAAATTTTTATTTAAATAATTATTTATTTTATAATATAATATAATATAATATAATGCAAAGTGGAGGAGATTTTAGTGATTTTTTAAGTAAGATTCGACAGAATCCAAAAGGGACAATATTATTTTCATCAATATTTATAATTGTATTAATATTTATTTTATATTTTATATTTTCGGAAGATGATACATCTACACCTGCTCCTACACCTGATCCAACACCAGAACCAACTTCTACCCCGGAACCTGCTTCTAGACCTGGGAAGTGTTCAAGTAATCCATGTTTAAATAATGCTAAATGTATAGATGTTGATGAGAATAATTATATATGTGCGTGTCCATCTGGATACAGTGGTATAAATTGTGAAGACCGAGCAAGCAGTGCAAGTAGAGAAATAGATATGACTGTATTTCAAGAAAGAGGTAGAGGAAGACCAGGACCACCAGGACCACCGGGACCACCAACAAAATATTATAAATGTGATGGTGCTAATTGTATAGTAGATACTAGTGGTGGCACAGAATATACAACTGATACTTGTGATGGAAAATGTGTAGCACCTACATATTATAAATGTGATGGAGGAGATTGTATAGTAGATACTAGTGGTGGCACAGAATATACAACTGATACTTGTAATAATGAATGTCAACAAGATGATACAAAACCAAAATGTTCAGATTGTAATAAATATGGTGTATATCTTCCGACATCAATTGGTATATTTAAAACCGATGGAACACTATTAAAACCAAAATGTTCATTATACTATGAAAGACCAGATAATTTTGGTGGCGTAGTACTTGGACCAGAATATACTAATATTTATAATTTACTTAATGAACCCCTTGACGGAGTACCACAACCAACAAAAAATCCTCCCTTTACTATTGTTTATAGTGGTATAATAGATAATTCAAAAATTGATTTAATAAAAAATAAAATATCAACTTTAACATTACCAGATGGCATTAATGCATATTCTATAGAAAAAAATAATAATGATATATATATGGTTTTTGCTAAAAATTATCCAACAAGTGATATAGAATGTGAAAGTAATCAAATTACAGGGAAATGTTATACTGGTACTTGTTCACCAGGTATAGAAGCATTTCAAGTAGGTGGATATTCATATCAAATAAAAAATAATACTAAAGATAAAATTCTTACTTCTTTTCCAGGATTGAGTGATAAATTACCCAGTAATTGTAAAGAAGATGACTGCGTTATATTTAATACTAAAGTAACTTATACAACTAAAGATGATATTACAATAAATCCAAGTAATATTAAATGTATACCAAAAATTAATGGTAATTGTTTACCAAATTTTAATATAATTACTGATCAAACACTTGGTAATTGTCCATTTGATAGTGTATATTTAGGAGATTCAGTACCAACTAGTATAAATGGTTCAAATTTAGAACAATTATGTCTTAGTAGACAATTTAATACATTAAGTAGTGAAAAATGTAAAACTTTATTTGAAGGTGATAATCTAGAAGGTAAATGCCCATGGATAGGATATAATTTATTTAGTGGCGGTGATAATGGCAAAGGTGTAGATGGAACATACACATTTAATGATAATAAACCAACAAAACCATATTGGTGCTTCTCCGATTCAGGAGAAGCACCAGATGCAGGGAATGAATGTACTGGTATGTTGATTCCAACTGAGGGAGGCGATCAGAAAGGCTGTGATACTATTACAGATATTGTTGAATGTCCAACCAGATTTATGAAATTGAATCAGATAGATGGTAGTATTGAATATCAACAATGTAAATATCAAGATCCTGGTGGGGGTGGATCATGTGTAAATTCAGAAAAGGCTTGTACCCTACCACCACAATAACATTAATTAAACAATAATAAATTTTTTATTTAAATAATACATATTATATATATGACATCTAAAAAACCAAGATGTCCTAATGGTTCATATAGAAAACCACCAAAAACTGGTATTTGCGTTAAAAAACCAGGTGCTAAAAAAACAGATGTAAAAAAGAAAACTGTTAAAAAAAAGTGTCCCTCTACTAAATTATTAAATCCTAAGACAAATCGATGTATTGTCGATAATTCATCAAATCGTAAAAAATTAGGATTAAGTAAATTAGAAAATAATTCTAAAAAGGTTGGATTATCAACAATCCATTGTAATAAATATAAGAATTTAAAGTCATTAAATTTAAATAAAATTACATTACAATCAAAAAATACACAATGTAATAAACAGATTAGTAGTTTTTCTTTATCTTATATAGATAGTAATAAAACTATTGGATTATGTGATATTAAATTTCTAAGTAAAGGAGCATATGGTGAAGTATATGAATTTTCAAATAGAAATTATAAAGTTGCAATTAAAACATATAAATATTCTGATGATGATGAAATTAAAATGATTCAAGATTTAAATCGTAGAAATATAAAGTGTGATATTATTAATGCAAAAGTTTTTAAGAATGGATCTAAATATATTACAGTTATGGATTTAATGAATGGACCATTAAGTAATATGAAAGGTAAATTAAAAACAAATGAAATATTTAAAGTTGTAAAAGAAATTGCAAAAAGTTTAAAATGTTTAAATGATAAAAAATTATCTTATACAGATTTAAAAACAGATAATATTTTATTTAAATGTAATGATAAAAAGTATTTACAAACTGTATTGGGAGATTTAGGTAGTATATGTAAAAGTGGTAAAAGTAATGCATGTACATGGAATCCATGGGAATATAGAAATGAATTAGGATTCCCTAAATGTAATGAATCTACAATGGTATGGTGTTTAGGAATTGTTATATGTGAATTATTAGATGTTGGAACAGATATGTTTCATTGGTCTGAAATACCAAAAAAAGATCAAGATGATATTGAAAGACAAATTGATATGATATCATTATATAAAGGATTACAAAAAGTATATATTGATAAAAAGAAAAAGATAACATGTGAGAAATTATTCAAAAGTATGTTAAATTTAGATCCTAAAAAAAGAATATCATTGAATCAAATACTAAAAAGTATCGATTAATTATTTGTTTAAAGTAATTCTTTATTATATCTACATTAAATAATGAAACGTTATAGTAATGATAATAATAATAATAATAATAATAATAATAATAATGATGTGACTAGAATAGGTTGGCGAGAATTAATTAAAGATAATAATACTGGAGAAAACTCTAAAAGATTTGAATCTAATATTTTTATAAATAAAAAAGAAAATTATGAAAATAGTAATCAATTAATTAATAGTTTAACAGAAGAATTATTAACACTCAAAAGGAAAATGAAATTCGTTTATGAAAAAGATGAAGAAATACAAAGCTTAAAAAATAAAATAACAGAATATCAAAATGATGATAAAAATTTAAACAATAAATATAAAAATGAAAATATAGCATTAAAGTTAGCATTATCATCATTAGAAGAAAAAAATAAAGAATATTTAAAACAGATAGACTCATTTTTATTACAAGAAAAAAAGGAAGAAGCAATATATGAAAATATCAAACAAGAAAATAAAAAATTAAAAAAAGAAAATTCGATATTAAAAAGAGAATTAAACTTATCAAAGGAAAAAATATATAATAAAAGAGATAGAAATGATGATAATGATGAAGATGAAGATGATGACGATGACGATGATTATGATGATATAGATTTTGATGTTGAAGTTAAAGTAAAAGAAAAAGTTAAAGTAGATATACAAAAATTAAAAAAAATATTAAGTAAAAAATTAGAAAATAAAAGGGATGATAAAATAGAAGAATTATTAAAAAGATACGATATAAAAGATCAAAGAGAAATTGATAAAAATATTATTGAAAGATTAATTAGAAAAATAATATAATATATAATAAAATGAAGTTGGATTTAAGTCGCAAAGCAATGATGATGAGATTATTGTATATTGTAGCAGGTTTTATAATGTTTAAAGTATATCGTAATTCTTATCCAAAGGGAACAAATAATAGAAATGAAAATATTGTATTTTGGACAATAATAGTAATTGTAATCCTATCAATGTTTAATTAAACTAAGTTTTTAATTTAAAAAGAAAATATTAAGATAAATATTATGGATATATATTATTTATCTGAAAATATATATTTAAGAGACGATAAATTGTATAGAAACAATAAATTGATAAAAAAATATGATTGGCATAAAAAATTAAGTGAATTAGGTTGGACAAAATTATCTCTTCCATTAATTAAACTATTAAATACATATAGTGATACTAAATATAAGAACTCGCAATATGGTATGTTAGAATGCGGTAGAGATGGTTCATGTTTTTTTCATTGTATTGCATATGCTTTAAACACAAATGAGATATATAAAGGGGAACCATATGTTTATAATAGTCAAGATTTAAGAAATATTTTAGCAAATTCAATTACAAATAAATTATTTGATGAAATAATTGAAATTTATAAAATATTAAAAGATAATGATGAATTGTACGATACATGGGATCCATATACTATTAAGGTTCAAGAATTTAAAAATTTAATAACAAATGAAAGTAATGTATTTTGGGGAGATCATATATTAATAGGATTATTAATGAAAGAATTAAATATAAATATAATTATTCTAAATTCAAATGAGTTTAAGAACATATACAATATTTACAATACAATGGAACAATATGATCCAGAAAAATTTACAATTTTGTTAATATATGAGAATGAGTCACATTTTAAATTATTAGGACATTTTCAAGAAACAAATATGATAACTTATTTTTCTCATAGAACTTTACCAAAAGAAATTTATAAAATGTTTAAGTAAATAATTAAAAATAAAATATATATTATATAACTATAATGGAAACTGCTATATTAATGGGATTAATTGGTTTAGGATATTTACAAAGCACTAGTAATAGAGATGAAGCACATCCAAGTATTCATCCAGATATAAATACACCTGCACATAATACTGTTTATGATCAAAATAATTTTGAAGAAAGTAAACGACAAGAAGAAGTATTAGCAAAAGATGTAATTGAACGTATGAATAAAAGAGAAACAAATATAGTGGATGCAACTAGAACAACAAATAATGAACACAGATTAAGTGGATTAAATGTTGGTGAACATGATACATTAAATTATGTAGAAGTGCCACAAGCATCTCAACAAGTTGAACAAGGTTTACAGGGGATGCAAGGGGAAGAAGATGTATCCGAATATGTATATAGTCAACAATTAGGAGCATATGTTAAGCAAGAAGATTTTTTAACAAATGATCAAGGTATAACTACTGTTCCATTTTTTAAAGGGACAGAAGCGCCTACAATTAACTATGATGATGTATCATTATTAGAAAATAGTCAAGGAGGGAATAGTGCAAAATATTATGGTGGTAAACGTGAAATGCCTCAAATGTTTGAACCTACACCAGAGGAAATTTATGGTAATAAATTTACCGGACCTGCAGCAGATCAAAATAGATATATACCTGGTCAACATAGGACTGGTGAATTACCATTTGAACAAGAACGTATTCAACCTATTGATGTTAAGAGTGAATTAAATCGTGAGATTGATTTAGCAATTGCTAAAACACGAAGCATTGATACCTTAAGGACATTAACAAATCAAAAACATACATATGAAGGTAGAGTTATTGAAGGTGAACATATTAATAGAAGAGGTGTACCGGCACAAGTTGATAAAAATAGACCTTACAGAGATTATAAGAATTCACCTGCAAGAAATCTTGTAACAGCAACAGATGTTAAAGCTGCTACACAAAGACCTAAACAAATTATGCCTTATACAAATCGTCAATTCTTGAATAGAACTTTATTAGGTCATGCAAGACCTCAAGAAGGTAAAACAGCAGAAGAAAAAAGACCTGAAGTTTTCAAGGGTTTAAAACAACAATTAGGTGTACAAACAGAAAGAAATGTTAAAGGCGAAGTCCCAGGAAATATTGATCATGAAAGATTGGGTTATGAAGCATATCCTAATGAAAGAGATGTTACTGTAGAGAGAACATATGAAGGCAATGTTAAAACATATATTCCAGAATATGAATTAGGTTTACAAGATAAAGTTAGGACAACTAAAAAAGAAACAACTATTGAATTAAATAGAAATGGTATTGCTGGAACTACAATTTCTCAAGATGTAAGTAGACAAGCAGAATTAAATAGTGATACTAATCCAACAAAAGAAATTATTGCACAAGGTAGGGAACCTACATTAAGTAATGTTAAATTATGGGAAGGTAAAGAAAGTATGAATATTGATATTAAGAAATTAGATAGTGATTATATGTCACAATATCAAACTGGTTTAGATAAAGTATATCAAAAGATGCCTAGAGACTTCCCTTGTCAATTAACAAGAGATAAGTTTGAGTTAGACGATGCTGATTTATTAATAGAACAAATCAATCCAGACTTATTGAATCCATTCAGAGAGAATCCTTATACTCACTCATTGGCATCCGCTTCAATGGCTTAAATTAATTTTTAATAAATATTTTTTTTTCTTTTTATAATATAATGAAGTTTTATATTCGAATTCTTGGTGTATTGATTATACTATTATTATTATTGACTCTTTATAGATATCTATCTAAAAATAATATTGATTATACAAATTTATCTCCTATTGATAGATGTAGTTTAAAATATGATAGAGATAGAGTTTATGAATTTGACAATTTATTAACAGAAAGTGAATGCAATCAAATTATAGAAATTGCAAAACCTAAGATTACAAAGAGTGCTGTATTAAGTCGAGAAAAATTTCATCCTGGTAGAACGAGTAGTCATGTATTTTTACCTTCAAATATACCATTATTACAAAAAATAGACAATATGGTATATGGATATTTAGGAATACCTATTGAAAATTATGAAAATTTACAAGTTGTAAATTATAAATCAACAGAAAAATACGATGCTCACTATGATGCTTGTGATCCTAGTGAAGAAATATGTCAAGATGATATTAAAAATAGAGGTGGTTTAAGGTATGCTACATTTATCATTTATTTAAATGATAATTTTACAGGAGGAGAAACAGATTTTCCAAAAAGAAATTTTAAAGCACAACCAAAAATAGGGAAAGCAGTATTATTTTTTAATTTAAATGATGATAATACTGGAAGAAGGGACAAATCATTTCATGCTGGATTACCACCAAATACAGGTGAAAAATGGATGTGTAATAAATGGATACGAATGAATCCTCATACTTAATAATCATCATATGTATTTAGTTTTGGTTTCGATTTTTTATTTTTACCTTTTGTCACTCGCTCTCGATAAATAATTTTTTCTTCAGGTTTAACATCTAACATTCTAACTATTTCTTTTTTTTGATCTTTACTTAAATCTGGATATTTTTTCATTAATGTTATGAGAAAATAATAAAAATGTTCTATATTATCAAATTGTTTCAAAATATATTCAGCTTTGCCAATATAATATTCTATTGATTGATCACTATCTATTTTATCATCATAATTTGTATCAAACATATCTGTAATTAAATCCATATCTGAACTCAAACAATTCATTATTTATTTATTATTTATATTACATAACTTTTTTTTATATAATTTATAATAATGATGCAAAGTATATTTAAGTTTGTATGTTTAATAATAATGTTATCTATTGTTTACAATGTTGTATATATTTTATCAAATATTTTTGAATTAAAAGAAGTAGAAAAATTTACTATTGGTTATCAAAGTAATGCATCCGCAATAAATAATGCATCCGAGAATATACCTGAAAAAAATGCTTCAGCAATAGATATACATGATTCAAATATAAGTGCATCAGATATAAAATCTATATTTAATACAACAGATATACAAAATAGAAAAAATACAAAGATGGATTTAAGAGATATTTATATTAATTTATGTCCATTAGATTATAATATAAATATGATAAAAATGAATGATATGGTGACAAGAGTAAATCAATATCCAGGATATGTTGAAGATGTATTTATTGATTTAACGAGACAAATAAAGTCTGATGAACCATTGCCAACAACAGCAGATTTTTTTAAATAATTAATCTTTATTAAAGTTTTAGATAATTAGTTGTTTATAAATTAGAGTCATCATAATATTCTTATATAAATGTAACTTAATGCCCTGTCTGATCACATATATTATGAAATCTGTCTATATCAAATCCTCCTGTAAACCGCATATTGTGTATTTCACCCTTTAGTTCATTAAAATCGTAAGTTTCATGTACATTACAATAATCATACCATGTATTATAATTTTCTTTACAAGGATTTTCACAAGTGCTCATATTAAAATACCCGCGGGTCCCTACCCCAATGTGATCTTTACAATGTGTTTTAATTATTTCATTTAATCCATCCATATCACAATAGATGGGTTGCCCACCAACACTAAATCCATTCCCACAACTACACATTCTACTAAACATCTTAGCAATAAAGTAACCAATTATAATGATAAATAAATATGTAAGGATTTCATTACTTTTAACCATTTTATAATATATATATATATATATTATTTTTATAAAATATAAGTTATAATATATTATGTTTATAAATTATGATACATTATTTTTGACAATATTAATAATGATAATGTTTAAGTATATTACAATGAAACCTAAATCTATTTTAGAAAAAAAATATTAGATTATATATATGGACAATTTGTATAAAGATATGTTATCAATAACGATAGGAATATTGTTAGTACAATTGTTATGGTCATCATTTAATAATGATTTTACAATTATTCGATAAAGCGTTTATATAAAAAATAAATTATAAAAAATAAAATAAATGAGTGGTAAAGAAACAAAGCTCGATGATTTAAATGTTGAATTATCTAAGGAAGAAGAAGATATTGTAGATTCTATTATTAGTGAATTAAATGAAGATGAATCTAAGCCTCCTCCTCAACAAAGGCCTCCTCCTCAACAAAGGCCTCCTCCTCAACAAAGACCTCCCCAGCAGATGCCACCTCAACAGATGCCTCCTCAACAGATGCCTCCTCAACAGATGCCTCCTCAACAGATGCCACCTCAACAGATGCCACCTCAGCAAATGCAAATGCCACCAAATATGGATCCAAATGTTATGCAACAAAGAATGATGCAACAGCAAATGATGCAACAGCAAATGATGAAGAAAATGGCTGAAGAAGAGAAGAAAGAAGAACCATCATTCATGGATAAATTAAAGATTGATATGAAAGAACCTGTAACTGTTGTGTTTATTACTTTATTAATGCTACTACCTCAAACAAATTCATTAATTACATCTACTAAGTTATCATTTTTATTAAATGCAGATGGATCTATTAATTTATATGGATTAATGATTAAAGCTATTTTTGCTGGTATTTTATTCTTTTTAGCCCAGAAATATGCATAAGATATTAATTTAATTAATCAAAGATATTATCAATATTATTTTCTAATTTTTTAAAACATTTATTTATAGTTACTTCTGAAATTTTACTTATTTCAGATATTTGTTTTTTTTGAATATCTATATTATTATAATTACAATATAATAAGATACATCCTGAAGCAAATGAATCGGGTCTAATATCACTGATTAAATTTAATGATTGTATTTTTTTTGCTATATTTTTAATATCATTTGTATCTGTTGTTGTTAAAGATAAACGATTACAAAATCTATCAATAAAATCTTCTGGAATAACTGATTCTGCTGTATTTATTCTATTTTTATTTTCACTCATATTGATAATGTTTTGAAAATTTTTACAACCTTTTGTTAAGATAGATACTTTTATTTGAAACATATTTGCTATTTCTTTACTACTTCTTCCAACATTACAAGTTTTACATGCAAAATATACACATGCTGCTATAATCCCTTTTCGATTATTTCCTCTAGATATTTTTGTATCAGATATAATTTTATATAATGATTTTGCTTCATTAATAATTACTTGCGGTAAACTATTTTTTTTACATATTTCTGTTATTTCTGTAAATACTTTATAAATACTTCTTTCTTTATAAGTCATACTTGTCCAACTTTGATATTGTTTTACTCGATACATCCCTTTATCTTTACAAAATTGATTTGAAACAACTGTTCCTACAGAAGATTCAGGTAGTAATACATTTACAGGCATTCCACATCTAGTAGGATCACTATTCTTTGTATCTTCTGATCCATAATATCTCCATTCTGGTGAATCTAAAATATTTGATATAGTTTTATTACAGTTTTTACAAACTAAAATATTGTCTTCAAACTTATAATTTTCTTTATCTTCGCAACATATATATGGTTTTTCTGTTTCTGTTAATCGATCTAATTCTTTGAACATATCATTGAAGTCCATCATTTAAAATTAATATAATTGTGTTTAAATATTTTCAAATTTTAAATAATATTTATATATGTTAACAGAATATTTACAGGGAATATATGTATCAGATATAAATACAGCATTTGATAAAACAATATATCAAAAATATAATATAGATATTGTAATTAATTGTACACTAGATTTTGGATTTATAGATTTAAATGTTAAAAAAATAAGAATACCATTATCAAATGACTTAAATTATCACACAGATATAAAATTATTAAATCAAAATTTAAATAAAATTTTATCTTTTATAGATGATAATTATATAGAGCATAATATATTATTATGTTGTCATGATAGTTTAACAATTAGTCCTATTATTGTTGGATTATTTATTCATAAATATGGTAAAATACCTATTAATCAAATAAAAAATATATTAAAAAGTAAAAATAAAAATATAATAATTGAATTAGATTTATCTATTTTCAATATATAATTTATCAATAATTTCTTCAACGACTGATTTAATAATAATTTTTTCTATATCTATTGTTTCTATAAAATTTTCAACATATCCTGTTAAAAATGTTAATGTTTTAATATCAATTTTATATTTATTATTTAAATACAATTTTAGATATTCATTTTCTTTGTAATTTTTTTTAACTCTTTTAATTTTAGACGGATTTGCAATTAATCTAAATAGTGGTTCTATATCATCCTCATTCATATTAGAGTAAGTTATATAATATTTATAATTGGGACGTAACAATTATTAATATATTTAATTTTATTGATTATAATATCTATATTATTTTTATCAATTGGTATATGATTTCTATTTTTACATATAATATATGTCTTACCATTTAAATAACGTAATAGATTAAAACATGTAATACTGGATTGAAATTTTTTTTCAATATTATGTAGTGTATTTAATATATTTTTATCATTAATGTAAATAAAGTATAAATCATCTTTATACGAATAATGGTTTATTTTAATATTAAATGGAATACCTAATAATTTTATATAATCTAAATTGTAATAAATTTTATAAAAATTATAAGATTGATAATAATAAATTGAAATTTTTTGAACATCTATATCATTCTTTAATAAAGCATGCATTAATATTTAATTTATATAAAATGATAGTATCAAACTTAATTATTTAAATAATTAAAGATATATTGAAATATGTGTAACAAAATTAGAAATAATCTTATAAGATTATTAAAACATAAAAATCATCCAAATATATTATTATACAATGTGATTAATGCCAAATTATTATATGAAACATTACAAAATATATATAATATCGATAAAAATATTATAGAAAAAAAGAAAGATATAACATATATATACAACAATATATATTATGAATTTAATATGAATAATATACGTTATAAAAATAAGGTTGAATGGCTCAATATTTTAAAAGATATTATCCAAACACGTGATTATTATACAAATCATAAAAAAATAATAATATTAAATAATTTTCAAAATATAAATATTAGTATTCAAAATATATTAAAAGTTATTATTGAAAAAAATCATCATGTTTCATTCATAATAGTATGTGAAAAAACTACAAATTTATTAGAAGCAATTAAAAGTAGATTTGTAATGATACGAGTGCCGAATAATATGTATTATCAAAAATTTAAATCCATAGAAAATATAGATATAAATAAATTTGTAAAAAATAAATATCAATCTATTGATTATCTAAAATATTTAAAAGATATAGATGATACCGATATGCTTATAAATAAATCTATTGAATGGTTATTATTACAATTTAATATGACTGAAATACATATAATAAAAATATTAAAAGAATTTTCTTACTTATTAATTTCTATAAATTATCCAATAAATATATTTTTAGAAAAATTAATGATATTATTATTGGATGATTATAGATTAATTCATAAAACAAAAACAGAGATTATCTATTTTATAAGTGACTCTGAATATAAGTATAATAATTCATATTATAAAATGATACATATAGAATATATTTTATTAAATATTTACAAAATGATTAAAACTTAAAATTAATGTATTATAATAAATTATGAAGATATTTGAATTTGATCATACCCATTCAAAAGATATAATTGAAAAAGGCAATAGGAATCGTATAATAGATAAACATTTGCATAAACGATTAAATGATACAAAAGGATTAATTGATAATTATGATAAATATAAATGGGATAAATATAAAAAACATCTAAATCCATATGAATATATTTACATTCAATCAAATATACATAAAAATATATGCAAAGTATTACCAATTAGCAGATCTTATTTTAAATTACATGAAATATTATATGACTTAAATCTATTAGATAATTATAAAAAAGTGAAAATAACATGTATTGCTGAAGGACCCGGTGGTTTTATACAATCTTTATTAAATATTTTAAAAACACGAAATATTGAAATTGAAAAAATATATGGTATCACATTATTATCAGAAGATAATGATATTCCAAGTTGGAATCCTATAATAGAAAGTAATACAAATGTTGATATATTAAATGGTATAGATAATACAGGGGATATATGTAATCCAAATAATTTATTGGATTTTATTAAAAAAATAGAGAAAAATACATGTGATATTATTACTTGTGATGGAGGTATAGATTATTCTGAAGACTATAATAATCAAGAATTATCATCATATGAATTTATTTATAATGAAATTGTTTTATCATTACATTTACAACGTGAAGGAGGGTCTTTAATAATAAAGATGTTTGATATATCATATTATAGCAGTATTCAATTTATTTATATTTTATATCAATGTTATGATACGGTTACAATTATTAAACCCTATACAAGTAGAAATACAAATTCTGAAAAATATATAGTTTGTAAAGGATATCGATATAATTCAAGAATTCTTGAATTATTAAATGAATATTACAATAAAAAAAAGAATTTAATAATACATATTCCTAAATCTTTTTTTGAAAATATTAAATTTTATAATCAAATATTTATTGAGAATCAAATAAAAAGTATAAACGATATTATAGATAAAATAAATCAAAATAATATAGTATTTAATAAACCTACGCAAAATCAAATAGATAAAGCAATAGAATGGTGTAAATCTTACGATTTAGAGATTAATGATAAATGTGCATATTTATAAACATTTTTGAACATCATTCTTTGTATATGTTGATGATTTTAATGGATTTGTTGTGCTTTCATTGTAAATTACGCCTTGAACATCATTATAAAAATTAGCACCATTCATTGCTTTATCATTTTCATAATTATATGCTAAATAATGATCATTGCTTATAGTATCAATCTCACTAGATTGTATTTTTTGTAAACTTGTATTTCCATGTGGTCCTACATTATATAATGATTTAGGAACTCTTTCTAACTTACTATTAAAATCACATACACTTGTACCATTTACATCGGTATAACATGATGGACAAGCAGGTCTAACACTATCATAATATAATCTATTATCAGGGATTTCACGGAAGATATTTTCTTTATCAAAAAACTGTTTTAAATCATAAATATTACTTGAGAAATCACTTTTATAATATCCAGGAAATTGTGAAATATTATAATCTACCCAAGCTTTACTTGGAATATTTTCTTTGTATTGTGCAAATCTATATTCTGTAGAACCTAAATCATTTGCAGACATTGTATCTTTTGGTATGTATTGAGGTTTGTAATATATATTGCTTTCACCAGTAACTTTTCCTTTATTCCTTATGATATTTACAACAGGTTTACCACCAACAGATTGATAGTTAACACTAGATATTGCACTATCATTAATACTCGATTTTAATCTATTTTCAGGATGTACAACTGCTATACCTAATATACTTTTAATTTGATTGATAAGTGGATCCGATGTGTTGTTTCTAGACATAAATAAATAAACAGGGACTACTAATATTAATACAAATAATAGGATATTATTCGAATTCAATTCCATATATATATTAAAATATTTTATTTATCTATTAATTCTAAATTTTTTAAATCTTCAGTTAAATATTCGATTCTTATAAAATTTTTGTATTTTTTCATTAAAATATCAACATTATGAATAGTATTCATATATAATTGATATATTTCTTCTGTATTACTATCAAAAAATGAAAATGGAATAGACTTATAAATTTCATAGATTTCAAAATTATCGATATTTTGCTTATTTTTTAATTTATAAAATTGAATTGAATTTAGATTACTAATAATCTCAATATTTTGTATTGTATATTTTTTATATTGATCTACATATTTTAAATTATATTTTTCAATCAAATCGTTATATTTATCTAATGTTAAATTAGTATTATATTTATTAATGATATAATACATTTATTACTTAATAGTAAAGAATTAATTTTAAATAATTAAATTAACCATTCAGGAGCACCTTGAGGGACTCTTGGACCTTTACCAGTTAAATGAGGATAAGGTAATGGAACTCTTTTATTGCGTCTCGAATTTGCCTTTCCATATAATACATTATTCCAAGGGACACTTGGTCTAACATTGTATACTACTCTAGAAGATACTGAGATATGTTTGAAAGTGTAATATAGTAAAATTAGGATTACAATTCCAACTAAAAGTTGCTCTAATTCAAGTTTCATTTTATAATTAAATAAATATTTTAATTTTGATTTAATTGGGGGGTAAACTTAATAAATCAATTCTACGAATATGTTCCGGAATAATGGGATTACTTTTTTCAAAGTAATTACAGGATTGTTGATTTCTGCAAGGCCAAGATCCTGTTGCAGGACCAGATGGAACTACCCCAGGGAATGCATAATCTTGTAAGATATTTTTACTATTTACATTATTGTAATTGTAAAAGTTTTGTGTAACAGCTACAGAATCTTCAACTCTGCAATCTTCAACTAATTGACCTTTTTTGTATTGAAAGTGATTGGGCTGTAATAAACATAATTTACTCATTTTATATTATAAATAATATTTTATTTTTATAGAATTATAAGATTTATCTAAAACATAGAATGCTTTCTTGACAACTGAAATCCTAAAATGCTTTCTTGCCTAAGTTAAAAATATAATCAATTAATATCAATAAAAATATTCCTGTAAATACATACAATAATAATTCATTAAATTGATCATTATCAAATGTTATTTTACTCTTAAAATTTTGAACAATATTTGGATCTATATTATAATTTGTATAACCTTCTTTAATATCTTTTTTTGGTGTTTCTACTTCTTTCGGTGCTTGAATTGTTTTTGCTAAATCTCCAACAACCTTAGATAAATCTAAAATTTGCATTTTTAATTCATCCATTTCTTTTTTTGATTCTTCATTTTTTTCCCTTTGAATATCATTAGGTTCTGCATCTTTATTCCCTTCTTTAGATAATAGTTCTTCTTGTCTTTTTTGAACAAATAAACTATTTTGATCATAAGTTTCTGCTAAACTATTCACATATTCACTATTGGTACTTAGTTTATCCATGGGCCTTGGTTCGCCTGGCAATATACCTGTATCTATTTCTTTACCTCTACCTAATATTTTTTCTATTACTGTATCATCGTCTAAATTTTTCCTTGTAAATTTCTTTTTTTTCTTATTTAATTTAGCGGTTGTATTAAATGCTTCATCT
>CETY01454946.1_pt1 | contig 18416 bp, 16 predicted proteins | sample 361551 | NCBI WGS metagenome assembly CETY01 (sample SAMEA2623135, study PRJEB7988) | marine metagenome | biome: marine biome (ENVO:00000447); feature: deep chlorophyll maximum layer (ENVO:xxxxxxxx); material: "saline water (ENVO:00002010), including plankton (ENVO:xxxxxxxx)" | depth 45 m | reverse complement strand
ATACATCAGAGTCTTTAATTAAACAGTTCGAACAAAAATTAACAAAGCCATTTAAAGCAAGATTTGTTAAAGTTAAGGCTAAGAATTATGGTTTATGCCCACCCTGGCATTTGGGAAGTGGAGGAATAAGTTGGTTATTTTTTGATGAAATTACAGTTTATTAATTGCTAATTTAACTAAGGAATAAAGCTTAAATTTTTTCGATTATGGATTCAATCTTCTTCTCTTCTACTATTTTATTTTTATCTATGCTAAAATGAATACCATCTATTCCAATATTTTTAAACATTTGGCAATTAGTTGGTGAAATACCTCCACCCACAAGAATTTTAATTTTTCTGTTGGGAATATTAGCCATAGAAATCAAATTTTTTATTCCTAGCTCGGCATTATTTTCACCTCCAGAAGTAAGTACCCAATCAAATCCCATTTCAGATAATTCTATTAAACTTTGGTTGATATGACTACAAATATCTATGGCCTTATGGAATGTACATTTTAAATTTAATTGCTGAGCTGTATGAAGTAATTCTTCATTTACTTTAAAATCAATCTTTCCATTTTTTAAAGCTCCAAAAACAACACCCTCAGCCCCATAATTTTTGGCAATTTGTATTGACTCTTTCATTTCTTGAAGATGCTTTGAATTATAAAAAAAACCATTAGCATGTGGTCTGATCATAATATATTTAGATCCTTTAAATTCAAGTCTTCCAATATTTTGAAGTTCTAATGAAGGAGATAATCCATCTAATTCTAAATTTTCACAAATTTCAACTCTTTGAATATTAAATTTTTCAGCAGATATTAAGCCCTCTTTGGAAGATACGCAAGCTTCTAAGATCATTTTATTATTATTTCATCAGTAAATATCCAACATTTTGAACCTGCTGCTTCATGCCAAGAAGGTAATTCCTCAAAATTCTCAGCAATTATTTTTATGAATTTTGACTCGATTTTTAAATCTTTAAAAATAGCTTCTTTAATAAATTTCCCTCTTTTTTTAATTTCTGAAAAACCTTCTAATGATCTTACTTTAGTCCATTTTTTTTGATCAGATGATTTGTAGAGCTGAACATTTTTTGGAATAACAATCCATGAGTTGATGTATTGAAAAAAATTGATAGAAACAATATTTAATGAGGTCATGGTATCTAAATCTACGATAACTTCAAAATTAGATCCAAAAAAGCCTTGCCAATTTCCATCCTTAAAGTTTAAGCTACCAAGTTTTCCATCGGTTAGAGTTTTTACTCCATCACTTTTATAGTATTCGCTATAAATATTTTTATAATCCACACCCTTTCCAATTCCTTTATGAATTGAAATTTTTTGTTGAATTACTTCTCCGTACTTTCGATTATTCTTAAATGCTTGAATATTTAAAATTCCAGAGCTATCTACAATAGTTTTATTAGTTTTTAATGGTATTAGACTATCATCTCCCCAATGAAAAAAATATTTCAAATTTTTAACTTTTGTTTCAATTATAGCATGAGTTTTTTCTGCATGTTCTAACTCTATTATTGCCGGATTAGATTCTATACCATAATCCACATTTAGAACATCCAAAATTGGATAATGAGATTCGACTCTTTTTTGAAAGTTTAAATAATTTTTTTTAGGATTTCTCCATAACACTTCACTCATCGCAAGCAATCTAGGAAATGATTTGTAGTCTAATTCTTTTTCGTTTGGAATTCTTTCAGACCATAAATTACATTCTCCACCAATAATTAATGTTTGCTCAATAGAGTCTAATCCACTTGGGATAGGGGAAAAACTATAAACTTTCTCTAAATCTATAGATTCAATTTCATAATCAAAATAACAATGTGAAGTAGGAGACATAATAGCTTTTTTACCTTGTTTCACAGCCTCAATACCACCAGAAAAACCTCTCCATGATTGAATACTAACTTCACTATTGATTTTACTTTCTAATATTTCATCCCAACCTATAACTGATCTATTTTTTTTAGCTAAAATTTCTGCAATTCTCTCAATAAAATAGCTTTGTAGTGCATGCTCGTCAGATAAATTTTCACTTTTCATTCTATATTGACATTTATTGCAATGTTCCCATCTGAACTTAGGTGCTTCATCACCGCCAATATGAATTCTTTTACTTGGAAATAGATCAACTATTTCTTCAAAAATATTTTCTAAAAACAGGAACACAGAATCATTTCCAGCACAGTAAATTTCTTTGAATACCCCCCAAGTATTGGCTACATCAATTGGTTTTTGCAAACAAGATAAATAGGGGTAGGCAGCAATAGCTGCAGTTGAATGTCCAGGTAGTTCTATTTCAGGAATTATTTCAATATGTCTCTCAGCTGCATAATCTACAATTTCTTTTATTTCATTTTTGGTGTAGAATCCACCATATAATCCTGTAGAATCCTTTCTGTAAGAACCAATGCTATTTAACCTAGGGTATTTTTCTATTTCAATTCTCCAACCCTGGTCTTCAGTTAAATGCCAATGAAGAACATTCATTTTATAAAATGCCAATAAATCAATATATTTTTTAATAGTCTCAACAGAGAAAAAATGTCTACAGCAGTCCATTAAAAATCCTCTATGACTAAACGAACTAGAATCTTGAATATCTACACACGGAATTTTGAAATTTCCTTTAAAATTTTCGTTGTTAAGAAGAATTAATTGAAATAAAGTTTGAAATCCATAAAATATTCCCTTTTGACTTCCCTCAATTAATATTTTTTCTTCATCAACCTTTAATTTATAATTCCCATTACTTTTTAATCCTTCGTTTTTAATATTAATAATTAAATTTTCTCTGATCCCAGTTTTTATGAATTTTCCTTCTTTTTTGGTATAATTTTTAAATTGATTTTCAAAAAAATCAACATGATCTTTGAATTTAGAGTCTCTAGCAATTATTAGACTAGAACTCATGAAATAACCTGCTTTAATTTGAGTTAATCGGGGTTTAGGGATTACAGAAGTATTGGCAATAAAAATACTATCTGATTTATTTTGGCAACTAACTAAAAAAAATGTAGAACATAAAAAGAAAAGACATTTAATCTTCCCATTCAAAATCGTATTGGCTATCAATAAGTTTAAATCTTTGAATATCCTGATAAGCATAATTAAACCCTGAATATAAGCTATATGATCCGATTTCGCCTCTTTTATTCATTGCAATAAACCCTACTTGTAAATCTTTTAAATCTTTATTAGAATTTTTAATTCTTTGTATAACTATTTTGCAAGCTTTTTCGGGGCTCTCCCCATTTCTCATTAATTCTACAATTGCATGACTGCCACAAATTTTTATTATTGCTTCACCTAAACCTGTAGCACACGCAGCACCAACTTCATTATCTAAATATACACCAGAACCAATAATTGGTGAATCACCAACTCTCCCTTCCATTTTATATGCCCACCCACTTGTTGTACAACCAGTAGCAAGATTTCCTTTATGATCTATAGCAATCATAGCTATAGTATCGTGATTTTCGTGATTTATTGCAGGAAGTTTAGAGTTATTTTCTTTTTTCCATTCTTCCCAACTTTCTTTGGAAGCTTCAGTTAATAAATTGGTGTGTTTAAACCCTTTTGAAATAGCAAAATTATAAGCTCCTTTGCCACTTAACATAACATGAGGAGTATCCTCCATCACCTTTCTTGCAACGGAAACAGGATTTTCAATATTTTGAATGTAGCTTACCGATCCACAATTAAATTGATGATCCATAATACATGCATCAAGTGTTACATTTCCATTTTCATCAGGCAAACCACCAATTCCAACACTTGTATTTTCTGGATCAGATTCAATGACGTTTAGTCCTAATTCAACAGCGTCTAATGCAGATTTATTATTCTTTAAAGCTTCTATTGCTGCTTTATTTGCATTTATCCCAGAATTCCAAGTAGAGATAACTTTTATTTGATTGAGATGAGTTAATGGTAAAATTTCTTTTTTTTCAGAATTACCTTTGGCTTTACAGCCATCAATAATTAAAGCTGTTGTTCCTAAACCCCCAATTTTAACAAAATCTCTTCTTTTCATAAAGTTAAATTAATACAGAAATGATTATATCTATTTTTTAATATGAAATAAGTAGTTATTGAGTGTTTTAAATAAGGGTATTATTTGTTTCGTTAGGAAAAATCACAGTTGGTTCAAATGTTTTAGCTTCTTCAAAATCTAAAGTAGCATATGAAATAATGATAACTATATCATCTTTTGCAACTTTTCTAGCAGCTGGACCATTTAAAGCAATTTCACCACTTCCTCTTTTGCCAGGAATTACATATGTTTCAATCCTCTCTCCATTATTAATATTAACTACTTGAACTTTCTCTCCAGCAATTAAGTTAGAGGCCTCCATTAGTTCTTTGTCTATGGTGATGCTTCCAATGTAGTTCAAATCAGCCCCAGTTACTTTTACTCGATGTATTTTAGATTTAAGAATTTGAATTTGCATGAGGCAAAAGTAAAATAATTATAACTCAGAGTATTTATTTAAGTTAAAAATTATAGTCTTTATAGTCCCTATTAAATTCCTCAGGTTGTATTTCTTTATTTAAAATTAGTTTCGTGTAAATATATTTTTCAAAAAGTCCATTTTCATCATATATTAACTGGTATATAGGGAAATAATTTTCTTCGTCTATATATAAAACAGATTTTTTCGAATAAAGACTTGTTGTAAAAACTACTTGGCCCTTTTCAAGTTTTTTGGTTTCATTTATCTGTGGATTTAAAAATCTTAGTTTAGCGACGTTAATCATCTCTTTTTCTGCAATATCATATAAGTTTTCGTTGCCATTAGAACTATACTTAGCTTCACTGTAATCTGAATATTCTATGATAATCTTATGACATTTTCTTTCATTCCAAATAAATTTTCCTTCATAAGTAATCAAATCATAAAAAGCTTCTCCATAATTTCTAATATGTGTTTTGAACATTTTAGAAAATAAAGTAAATCCTGCCTCTTTAATATTATGGTGACCATCTGATTTTAACAAACTTCCATTTGGGTCAAAGCTAAGACTTATATAGGGAAAGAAATTGGGATTTACTAGTGCTTTATTTTCGTTCTCCCCACTTTTATACAGTATTTCTGCACCCTTCCTTGGAGACTCCATTTTAGCATAAATTTTATAAGGATTGCCCTGTAGCTTAGCAAAGAACTTTCCTTCAATGAATTCTCCATCTTCATTCCTTTCACTTCTAAACATTTCAAATGATATTTGATTATGTGAATCTATAGCATTCAACATATTGGAGATTAAGTTTTTTTTAAAGTTGTTTTCTTGAGAAAAATTAAAATTAACATTTAAGTTAGCAGTAATTAAAAAACAAAAAATGATTTTATAATTCATGAATGAAATATTTATTATCGAACCTAACTTGTTTTCCATAAACCCCATTTTCAGCTCTTTTTCCAGCGCTAATAACCATAGATATTTCTGCAGGATTTTTGAGCCCTAAAAGAGCCTTTATTCTTTTAGAATCTATTCCTTCCATAGGACAACTGTCATATCCATAAGCTCTTAACGAAAGCATTAAGTTTTCACAGGCTAGAGCTGTAGATTTATGTGCCCATACAGACATCCCTTTTTTATTGTAAGGTTCTCTCGGAGTTGGCTTTTTGATCCCTCTAATTTCAATAGCTAATTTCTTCAAATACCCTCTAATTGAAAAAGCACCTTGATTATATGCTAAGGGCACAATTTTTGAATAATATTTTCTAGCTGATTTTGGAGCCTTATCACCCATAGCATCTATTTTTTCTAGCATTCTCCTTTGATTTACTTTCCAAAAATCTGGTCTAGCAACAGCTACTACTAGCTCTTGAGCAGTTTTTGCAGCAGGTTGTCCTAAACAGTATTCAATAAGTTTATTTTTTTTCTCCTGACTCCTAACCCAGTAAAACTCCCACTGCTGTAAGTTAGAAGAATTTGGAGCTAATAATGCAAGTTCTAAACATGCTCTCATGTCTTGCTCTTTTACAGATTCTTTATTATATACTCTAACACTTCTCCTACTCTTAACAGCTTTTATAAATTCTTCTTTATCAATATCCTCAGCTGCTTCTTTATATTTATTTCGAGATTCGAAAAGTTCGTTTAGAATTGGTTTTTTTTCTTTGCTCATTTTAACTTTATTAATTTCAAATTTATTTCTTTTATTGAATTAGAACTTATAATATTTATGTTCTTCTTTTATATATTCATAAATAATTAATTTAGACTTAAATATTATTTATGGATATTATCATTTTATTTACACTACTTATACTACTCGCAGGAGTGGTTTTTTTAATCACTAGAAAAAAAGGTGATAATGGCCAATCCCAGGAATTATTAGTACAGTTGAATTCAGATCTTCGAAAAGAAATTCAAGAGGTTAGAAAAGAGTTGAGCCATGATGCTGAAAAAAGCAGGTTGGAAATGGATCAAAAACTCACAGGAATTAATAAAGAAATCAATGACTTTCATAAAACTTCCAAGACAGACATGCAAAAACAATTCTCTAATTCTCATAAAGTGATTACTGACATCACTAAAGAATTAGAGCAAATTAAAGGAACTAATGAAAAGGTTTTGAATTTTGCTAACCAAATGAAAACATTAGAAAAAATACTTGGAAATCAAAAACAAAGAGGGATACTTGGTGAGATTCAACTAGAAAATTTATTAGCTAATGTTTTACCGCCTGAACTTTTTCAGATGCAGTATAGCTTTAAAAGTGGTGAAGCGGTTGATGCTATTATTAGAGCTGGAGAGTATATTATCCCTGTTGATGCTAAGTTTTCGCTTGATAATTATAATAGAATGATAGAAAGCTCTGACAAATCTGAGGTTGCAGCATTAGAAAAGAGATTTAAAGAGGATATTAAATTACGTATTGATGAAACTGCAAAATACATTCGTCCAAACGAGAAAACTACAGATTATGCTTATATGTTTATTCCAGCAGATGGACTTTATCAGGATCTTTTAAATAGTAGGGTAGGTACGCTACAGATTAATTCTAGAGATCTGGTTTCTTACGCTTACACCAAAAAGGTGATGATTGTGTCGCCAATGAGTTTATTTCCTATGTTACAAATTACAGTTAAAGCTTTACATAATTTGAAAATTGAAAATTCTATTAAGGATATTATGAAAAATATTGATAAGTTAGGGAACCACTTAAATGCTTACAAAACCTATCACGATAAGTTAGGTAAAACACTAGGTACCGCTGTAAATCACTATAACCAATCTTCATCTGAATTTAAGAAAATAGATAAAGATATTATTAGGATGTCTGATGGTGATACTCAGATACAATTTGAACAAGATTTACTTGATCGTCCATTATTATCTGGTGACGAATAAATTATTTTGTTGATAAAATTAGCTGAACGAATAGCCATTTTATTTATGAAAAGAGGCAATTTTATGTCACAATAAATTGCATTGAAAAAATTAAAACGAATACATATTAGTAAAGAACTGAGCTTTTATTCTATGGATGAAAAAGTATTAGATATTCCTTTTTACCAGTCTGATGTTCCGGCTGGATTTCCATCACCAGCTGAGGACTTCATGGATTTAGATTTAAACTTACAAGAATATTTAGTACAACATCCATCAGCTACCTTTTGTGTTCGTGTAACTGGAGATTCTATGCAAAATGCAGGAATTTTTAGTGGAGATGTAATGGTCATAGATCGCGCCCTAGAGCCCAAAAATAATACCATAGTACTAGCAGTGTTAAATGGAGAGTTTACTGTTAAAAGAATTCAGAAAAAAGCAAATAAACTTTACCTTAAACCCGAGAATAAAGATTTTAAATCTATTGAAATTACAGAAGAAATGAATTTCCAAGTTTGGGGTGTAGTCACTCATATTATACACAAGGTATGATAGCATTAGTAGATTGTAATAATTTTTATGCTTCTTGTGAGCGGGTTTTTCAGCCACAGTTAGAGAATAGGCCCATAGTAGTGTTATCTAATAACGATGGATGTGTAATTGCCAGAAGTAATGAAGCGAAATCTTTAGGTATAAAAATGGGAGCCCCTGCCTTTAAAATGAAATTTCTTTTCGATCGTCATAAAGTTCATGTTTTTTCATCCAATTTTGCTCTTTATGGAGACCTTTCTAAAAGAGTAATGCAAATCTTAAGTGAAAGAAGTCCTGCAATCGAGGTCTATTCTATAGATGAAGCATTTCTAGACTTGAAGGGGGTAATGAAACTAAATCAATTTTCAGTTGACTTAAGAACAAGAGTAGGTAAATGGACAGGTATTCCAGTATCTATAGGTATTGCACCTACTAAAACACTGGCAAAAGTAGCCAATAGAATAGCTAAAAAACATAGAGAAAATGGTGTTTTTTTAATGAAAAAAAATACAACTATTAATCATGTATTGAGACATACTTTGGTGAGTGACCTTTGGGGAATAGGTAGACAATATGCTAGATTTTTATCCAAGAATGGTTTTGAAACAGCACTTGATTTGGTTAATGCTAATGAATCTTGGATAAAAAGAAATATGAGTGTCAATGGTCTTAGAATGGTTAAAGAGTTAAAAGGTATACCTTGTTATACTCTTGAGCACCAACCACCAAGAAAAAAAAACATTTGTACTTCTAGGTCATTCGGTATGGATGTAGTAAATCATGAAGAACTAAAGGAAGCAGTAGCTTCTTATGCATCAACATGTGCTTTAAAATTAAGAAAGGAAAAAAGTTTAGCAGCATCTATAATAGTTTTTATTAAAACCAACCCATTTAAGAACTCTCAAAATCAGTATAATCCTTATCAAAAAGTGATTTTAGATGTTCCTCTTAATGATAGTATGGAAATTACTAAGCAAGCTTTAATGGCTTTGAAAAAAATATATAAAAAAGGGTTTAGTTATAAGAAAGCAGGGGTGATAGTAGGTGATATTGTACCGGACAGCTCCAAGCAACTTAGTTTATTTAATAATAAAGACCCTTTTAAAACAAGAGATGTTATGTGTGCGATAGACCACATAAACGAAAAAATGGGAAGAAATAAAGTCAGATTAGCAGTGCAAGGATTTGATAGAAAATGGCGATTAAAACAAGAAAAATTATCTCCTTGTTACACTACCAGATTTAAAGATGTATTACAGGTAAAGATATGATACGAAAGTGAAATAAATTAATGGCTAAACAACTTAAATATGCCATTATACTTTTTAGAATTTGAAGGAGGGCGAGTGAGAGGCTGTACTTCGATAAAATAATGGTAACTTCCATTACTAGCTTTTAATCCAGAAGGTAATCTTCCATCCCATCCTCGCCCATAATAATCTTTAAAAACAAGTTGCCCCCAGCGGTTGAAAATTTCCATAGAAATTAATTCATAAGAAGTTCCAGTTATCATGAAAATATCATTAGTGCCGTCCTGATTGGAAGTTATTACATTTGGAATATATAGAGAATATGGTTCTCTAGGGCAAAACTCAGTGGTCAAGAAAAAATGATAGCTATTTTGGCAATTGTTACTATCGATACCTGTAACTACATAGTCACCTTCTATTGGGCCAATTATAAATGTGCTATCGATAATATTATTATTCCAAATATAAGAATTAGCCCCAGTGCCGTAGAAAATAACGGTGTCATCTTCACAAATTAAAGAGTCAGAAAAGTTACTGGATATGTTTGGAAGAGAATAAAAATTTAATTCAATAGTTACAGTTGAATCACAACCATTATTTGCCATGTAAATTTCTTCCCCAATTGGATTATTAAAGTTGTACCATACATTATTATATAAAATACTGTCGTTTTCACAAATAATAGTATCTACATAAAAAGAAATTTCAGGCCTTTCGCTTAAGGCTATATTAATTACAGAATCACACCCATTTATAGTGCTGAGTATTTCATTCCCGCTGTTATTATTAGAATTATATATAGTATTATTAATAATTATAGAATCCCCATAACAAATTAAGGTGTCTAGAATTAAATTATAGTTGTTAAACCCAGCATTTACATATAATGAAAAACTAGTATCACAATTAGGAAAATCTAAATTTTGTACTGATATATTATAATTTCCATCGTTAAGATTATTTAAATTATAAGTATTAGCAGAAATTGAATCGAATAGTAATGTGCCATTAGTGTCAATATTAAAAAGTCCAAAGCCAGTAATTTCAATTATAATTTGCCCATTACCTTCTCCGTCACAAGTTTCATTAATAACAGAAGATGAGACAGAAAAATCACAGAACTGACAATCGAATGAAACTACAAACTGTCCAGCAGCTCCAATAGCGCCGTTAACGTAAATATAATATTCAACTCCTTGATTTGTAAGGAATGAATATTGAGAAGTATTACCTATTCCACTATTGTCGTCACATCCAATCAAATTTAAAGAGTCACATGAACCTTCATAAACGTGAATTTGGGTGTCAAAATTAGTTGCTGGATTTGATGTAGATACTGAAAGTATAGCATCATTACCAATAAATTTATACCATATTCCATTTCCTGGAACTAGTCCAGAGCATGAAGGAGGAAAATTTGAATTAACTGTAAGAATATTATTAGAAGTGTCTCTATCACCACAACTAATTAATTTTGCATTTTCACAAGAATCATTATTTGGAGTAGTAGCCACACCAGATTTAGGTATCCAATAATAATCACATAAATCGCCTGAATATCCATCAATATAAATAAAATATTCTTGACCAATATTTAGCGGATTATTAGATGTTGATGCGCTTGGTATGGTGAAATTACCAGTGCTTTGAAAGACACCTGCAGGATCATAACAAGCAAGTTCAACCATATTATCCTCATTATTACAATTACCCTCTAATACAGCAAACTGAACTCCGTCATCACATCCATTTATTGGGTCATATACAATATTCCAATTCAAAATCACAGTATCATCTGCCGCAGTAAAGACCAACCATGAATCGTTATTTGAATTGCCGCAAAAATTATCAGGTCCGTTAGAATTCCCACCAGATGAAACTGTATATCCACAATTAGTAGATCCATAAAAAGGCTCAACTAAGTTTAAACTAGGGGCATTGCAGGGTAAATCGCTTGGTACGGATATATAAGAACAAGGATTACAAATTGAAAAGCTTTGCGAAGAAAAACATGTAGAATCATTTTGATCTTCAACAATTATATTTGAAATTCCTGAAAGACCCAGAATATTAAAATTGCCGGTTTGGTTGTTAGAGAAATGTATACTGTCAAGGTTTAAAATATTTAAACTAGATGCACTTCCTAAAGAAGAAATATTTATAGCTACATCATACGTTGAATTGGTCTGACAAGTTCTATTGAATGTAACTGATGGTGCATTGCAATTGCTTGCAGGAGATCTGAAAATCATTACTTCAGTAGCAATAGAATTAGTGGAGCAATTTTGATCATTTATATGCAGATATACTTCTCCTGAAAATGAAGCAATCCAATTGATATATGAACTAGTACCACATCCTAAATAGTCATCATTAAAATCTAGAACTGTTCCATTTACATCTGTTAGTGTTAATTCAGTATCGTAAGATGCTTGTACATTTCCATAACTTACACAAGTGGAGAACTGATAATTTTCTCCATTGGAAACACTGACTTTAATAATTTCTCCAGCCCAATTATTTGCAGTAGCAGACCACCACTGATTTAGAACTGGGTATTGAACAGTTGTTGGGAAAAAATTATTTCCATTATTACATTGTGATATGTAAGTAAAACTAATTAATAGAAAAAGTAGTAAAGTGAAATATTTATTTTTAATATTTAAAATAAGAGCTATCATAAATTGAATAAATTTTCAATATTATAGTATCTCAAGTACCACTTATTTTTATAATCTAAAAATTCTTTAAAATTCTCATTTACATTATAGTTCTCAATATAATTTTTAATTGGGAGATATTGTTTTTCTGTTAATAAAATATAATTACTATCCAATATTGAATTGAAATATTCTTTTTTATGAGGATGTAAAAGTAAATAGCTGTTAATTTCTTTTTTTGCTTCAATGGTAGTTTTTGGATAAATAAGTTGTAAGCTATTTGTAGTTGATATTTTTTGGCTGTAACAAATTTCAAATACAAAAAAAGAAATAAAAAAAACTAGAATTCTCATAATATTTACTGATTAAATTCTATACGGAAAGATATAAAAAATGGATTAATAAGTTGATTTTCAGAGACAATTCATTTATAAATATAATTGTTGAAAATTATTTTAAAAACTTATGAAATTATATTGATTGAAGTTAAAAGTTTCTAATTATTTTAGAATTAAATATCGATAAAATGGAGACATCTACTAGCTTAACTAATGAAATAGAATCTTTAAAAACCAAACTTACAGGCAATATGATGGAAGATATGGAGATAAGAGATCAAATTCATAATCTTGAAATGAAGTTAAAGGGTGTTAAACCTGAAGATTCGCATTTTGATTGTATAGGTTGCGGTTCCTAGCTAGAAATTAAAGAACAAAATTTTAATTGTTCTCTTAAGAATGATGTTTTAAAATTTCTTAAAGAAAAGTATAACCTAATTTAATTTTTTAATTAAAAGAAATCAGTAGTTTATTTTTATTGAGATTATTTACCAATACAAAATTTAGAAAATATATTTCCTAATAGTTCATCTGAAGATATTTCTCCAGTAATAGTTCCTATATGAAATAATATTTGTCTAATATCCATTGCAATTAAATCTCCAGATTTATTTTCAACCAACCCTTTTTTTACTTTTATAAGTTCATTATGTGCAAGTTCCAATGCTTCATAATGTCTAGCATTACTAATGACAATATCATTATTATTGATATTTTGTTTTTCAAATAAATTGAATATTAATTTTTTGAGTTCTCCTATACTTTCTTTGTTATTAAAAGAAGTTTTAAAATGATTGATATTGATTTCCCTTATATTTTTTTTTAAGTCAATTTTATTAGCTACAACTATATAAGGAATATTATTATCGTTATACTTTTTTAAATCTTTGATAACTTCTTCATCATTAGTTTCAATACAATCATATATATATATGATAATTGCTGATTGATTAATTTTTTCTAAGGTTTTTTCAACCCCAATTTTTTCAATTTCGTCGGATGTTTTCCGAATGCCCGCTGTATCAATTAGTCTAAAGTCCACTCCATTTATAGTTAGAACTTCTTCAATAGTATCCCTTGTAGTTCCTGCAATTGGTGAAACAATCGCCCTATGTTCATTAAGCATATTATTAAGGAGAGTCGATTTTCCAGCATTGGGCCTACCGGCTATTACAGTACTAACGCCATTTTTGATGGCATTTCCATACTGGAAAGAGTTTTTTAATTTTTCAACATGTAGTTTTAGTGCTTCAATTAATTGATTTAAGTGATTTCTATCAGCAAACTCAACATCTTCTTCAGAAAAATCTAATTCCAACTCAATAAGAGATGCAAATTCAATTAGCTTACTTCTTAATGTTTTTAGTTCTGATGAAACCCCTCCTTTTAATTGTTTAATTGCTAAAGAATGAGCAGCACTAGACTTAGAATTAATTAAATCAGCAATGGCTTCAGTTTGACTTAAGTCTAATTTTCTATTTAAAAATGCTCGTTTTGAAAATTCACCTGGTTCAGCAATTCTTGCACCATTTTCACAAAGTAAAGTCAGAATCTTTTGTTGTATGAAAATGGACCCATGGCAGTTTATTTCAACCGTATCTTCCCCAGTATAGGATTGTGGATTTTTAAAAACTGTTACTAAAACATCATCAATATGTTCACCCTGACTAATAATTTTACCATAGAATATTTGGTAACCCTTACTTTCATTTATAGATTTTGAAAAAATTTTATCAACTATTAATATTGAATTTAGTCCAGAAATTCTTATCAAAGCAACTCCTCCCTTTCCAGGCGGGCTAGAAATAGCACAAATACTATCAAAATCTTCAGTAATTTTTGTCATATCACAAATATATGCTCCTTTTCACCGAATTTAATAGATAAACTACTAATTTTAAATTCATGAAATATTTAGTTCTTAACCTTTTACTTTTTTGTCTTATTAATGTTTTTTCGCAAGATGAACCAAAATTTACTATCAAAGGGGCTAAAACAGCTGATGATTTAGGATATGTTTCTAAAAGAAAAGCTTTAGATTGTAATAAAGACCTAGAATGGTATCCGGGAAGTAGTGTTGTTTATCATAAAAAATCAGGTAAGCCTTATACTGGTACTTGTGTTGCTTATTATGATAATAGAAAATTAGAGAGAAAAACAAATTTTATTTTAGGAAAAGAGAATGGTGAATGTTTTACTTATTATAAAAGTGGGCAGGTAAAAGTAAAGTCCATATACATTGAAGGTATAGAGAATGGAACTTGGGGATATTGGTATGAAAATGGACAAGTAGCCTGGGGAAATACCTATGAAATGGGCCAGAAAGAAGGAGAGTGGTTATTTTTTCATGAAAATGGTAGCCCTTCAAAAACACTTAATTACAAAAAAAATAATTTAAATGGAAAACAATCTTATTATTACGATAATGGCCAACCCAAGAAAATTATAAATTATAAAGAAGGAACTTTTAATGGAAGCTACACAACTTATTATAAAGATAGTGTTATAAAAATGTCAAAATTTTTTAAAAATGGAACTATCCATGGAGATGAATTATTTTATCATGAAAATGGACAAAAAGCTTTCATTAAACATTGGGATGAAGGAACAGAAATTGGTAGATGGGAATATTATTATGATAACGGACAATTAAGAAAACTAGGTTCTTGGAAAGATGGACTTAAGGATGGAAAGTGGGAACATTATTTAGAAAATGGGAATAAAACAGATTTTGTGTTATTTAGTAAAGGGAGCGTTTGGATGGTATTAGAGTTTGATAGATTTGGAGTAGTTAAAAACAATGAAGAAGAAATCAAGTTTAATGAAATGCTTAAAAACAAATCATCAATTGAAGCTAGTGAGTCAAGAAAGGGACGAAGAAAGTTGAAAAAGCAAAAGGCAAAAGAAAAGAAAAAAATAAAAAAAAGTAAAAAGGACAAAAGTGACCAACAAACTAGTGACCAAAAATAACGTCAAAAATTTGCCGTTGATGGAGCTCTTTCACACTTTGCAAGGTGAAGGATTTCATACAGGAAAACCAGCTGTATTTATTCGTCTTGGTGGATGTGATGTAGGTTGTGTATGGTGTGATGTTAAAGAAAGTTGGGACCCCGATAATCATCCAATGACATCTGAAAAAGATATTATTGATAAAGTACTTAGTTTTAAAACAAAATTTGCTGTAATAACAGGAGGAGAGCCCTCACTTCATAATCTTAAGAATTTAGTAAAAAAGTTACAGGAAAATAAAGTTTATACTGCTATTGAAACTGCTGGCACCAACAAAATACCGACAACTATAGATTGGGTTTGTTTTAGCCCTAAGAAATTTAAAAAGCCTATTGATCAAGCTTATCAAATAGCTAATGAATTAAAAGTTGTAATATTTCACCCAAGTGATTTAGATTGGGCATTAGATCACGAGAAAAAAATAGTAAATAAAAATTGTGAGTTATATATACAACCTGAATGGTCAAAAATAAACGATCATCTGTCAATTATTTTAACTTTTTTGAAAGAAAATCCACAGTGGAGACTTTCTCTTCAAACGCATAAATATTTAAATATTCCATAATTAGTCATGAGATTTATTTTATTATTTACCACTATATTTTTATATAATTTAGGTTATAATCAAAGTGCCTTTTATTCTACAGAAAATAGAAAAGCCATAAAATTTTATGAAAAAGCAATTGTCTGTTTTAATAATATAAATCCAAATAATGGAAAACCTGATTTAATTGGAGCAGAGGAGCTATTATTAAAATCACTAAAAAAAGATACTCTTTTCTGGGAGGCTTATAGTTTGTTATCTAATGTTAAAGTTGAGGCAGGAGATATTAATAATGCTATTTTATATAGAAAAAAAATGATTTCCATAAGTCCATTAGTTCCACTTGTTGAATATTATTACTTATCAAGTATGCAAATGGCAATTGGAAAATATAAAGATTGCTTAAAAAATGCTTTAAAATATAAAAAGTCTCCATTAGCAGATAAAAGATATATGGATAAAATAAATCGAATGATTCAAAATTGTGAGTTTGCATTGAATGCTATTAAATCTCCTGTCAATTTTGAGCCTGTTAATTTGGGCAGTTCAATTAATACAGAACTACCTGAATATTTCCCCTCTGTTACTGCAGATGATTCTACCTTTTTATTTACAAGAAGGGTTAATGATATTTCAGCTCCCATGGGAAGGCAAGAAGATATATTTGTTTCTAAAAAAACAAGCGGTAACCATTGGGGAAATAGTCAACTTATAAGTGATGTCATTAATAGTAAATACAATGAAGGAGCTCCTACTTTCAGCACAGATGGACAGTATATAATTTTTGTAGGATGTGAAATTGGAGAAAAAGATAATAATGGCTTTTATCAATACGGAGATGGTAGAAAAGGATATGGAAGTTGTGATTTATTCTACTCTCAAAACGATGGAGAGAATTGGTCCAAGCCTGTAAATTTAGGACCTAAAATAAACTCCAGACATTGGGAAACACAGCCATCATTCTCTTCAGACGGTAGAACACTTTACTTTATAAGAGGAATCACCTTCAATAGGCAAAGAAGAAGTCCAAATAATCAGGACATATATGTAACTACTATATTAGAAGATGGAAGTTGGTCTAACCCTACAAAATTACCACCAAATATTAATACTTCTTATCGTGAAGAATCTGTTCAAATTCATCCAGATGGACAAACACTTTACTTTGCTAGTAATGGACATCCTGGAATGGGGGGATTAGATATTTTTATGACTAGAAAACAAGAAAATAATACATGGTCTGATCCAATAAATTTAGGGTATCCACTAAATACTTTTGTTGATGAGAATTCTATTTTAATTTCACCAAAGGGAGATTTAGCATATTTTTCGTCAAATAGAGAAGGGGGCTATGGAAGTTTAGATCTTTACAGCTTCAATATTGACGAAAAGTTCAAGCCATTGCCCATTCAATATCTAAAGGGAAGAATTATTGATGCTGAAACCAAGCAACCATTATTTGCTTTTTTTCAATTATCAGATCTTAAAAAAGGAAATTTAATTTCTCAAATGCAATCTAAAATAGGCAACGGAGAATTTTTAATAACCGTTCCTAATAGTAATGATTTTGCATTACATGCAGAAAAAGAAGGTTATATGTTTTATTCAAAAAATATTCATATGGATAGTTTAAATTTATCAAAAGATGGATTTTTAATTATTGAATTAGAGAAAATTAAGGCAGGTACATTTGTACTAGAAAACATTTTTTTTGAAAGTAGTAAATCAGAACTTAAAACATCTTCAAAAGTTGAATTAAAAAAAGTATTAAAATTATTACAAATTAATCCAGAATTAAAAATTGAAATTAGTGGTCACACAGATAGTGATGGAAATGATGATTTAAATATGTTATTATCTAATGAAAGAGCTAGTTCGGTTGTAAAATGGTTAATAGAAAATGGTGTCTCTAGTAATCGATTAACCTTTAAAGGATTTGGTGAAACTAAGCCTTTAGCCACAAATGATTCTGACGAAAATAAGGCAAAGAATAGACGAACTGAATTAACTATCATTGAATAATAAATAAAATAAATAAGTGGCTTTAAATGTTTTAAAAAATATAATTAAGAAAATTTTTCCAGTTACTCATAATATTCGTTATGATAATCAGACTTTTCAAATAATGAAAATAGTATTAGAAGCTGATTCTACATTTGTAGATGTTGGCTGTCATAAAGGGGAAGTTCTTGATCATGCTTTAAAATGTTCACCATATGGGCAGCATTTTGCTTTTGAACCCATTCCTGATTTATTTTCAGAATTGGAAGCAAAGTATAAAAATATTTGTGCAGTTAAAAACTGTGCTATTTCAGATTCCTGTGGTGAATCAGAATTTCACCATGTTATATCCAATCCGGCTTACAGCGGAATAAAGAAAAGATCTTACCCTAAAGATGAGAAAATTGATAAAATAAAAATTAAAACATCAACTTTAGATAAAGAACTCATTAATGAATTACGAGTAGATTTAATTAAAATTGATGTTGAGGGTGGGGAATATGGTGTTTTAAAAGGGGCAAAAGAGGTTATTGATAAATTTCATCCAGTATTTATATTTGAACATGGATTAGGCGCTTCCAATTTTTATAATACTAATCCTGATGATGTTTATGAGCTTTTTGATTTATCCGACTATAATATTTTCACTTTAAAAGGCTTTATCAAACAATCCCCTCCACTTTCAAAGCAGAAACTTAATGATTTATATAATAGAAATAAGGAATAC
>CETY01111389.1_pt1 | contig 18436 bp, 14 predicted proteins | sample 361551 | NCBI WGS metagenome assembly CETY01 (sample SAMEA2623135, study PRJEB7988) | marine metagenome | biome: marine biome (ENVO:00000447); feature: deep chlorophyll maximum layer (ENVO:xxxxxxxx); material: "saline water (ENVO:00002010), including plankton (ENVO:xxxxxxxx)" | depth 45 m | reverse complement strand
GCCTGCAGCACCCCGGAGTCCGTATCCGCGTTCGGTAAAATTGATGCCATTGCGCACATCCCGTCCAATGCCATCGAAAGGCGCCCAGCGTATGAGGTCAGTATCTACTCCTCCTTGCAGTATGAAATCTTCGATCAGGCGGCCAATGTCGTTGTCTGCGAATGCTGTTGCGATGGCGGTATTTAAACCAAAACAACGCCGTAGACCTCGCGCCACGTTATATTCTCCGCCACCTTCCCATACTTTAAAGGCGCGAGTTGTCCGGACTCGACCTTCTCCCGGATCGAGGCGAAGCATGATTTCGCCGAGGGAAACAAGATCCCATCGGCATTCTTCTAAAGGACGTATATCTAAAACTGACATTTTGGAGTTTGTTTGGCTGAATATGGAATAGATTTAACTGGATTTCAAATTTTAGTCTTAGCTTCAAGAAGCCACTAAAAATTTTTTGCGGTCCCAATTTTTCAAGCCGCATTGTTCCGCGACTTCGTCGAACTCATCGAGCTCTTTTTCGCTGAACAATAGTCCGCCGTTTCGTTCCGAGCGTTCGGCGAATCGAGCTTCGAGTTGACCTGGCATCAGGCAGTTTTCGTTTCCTTCTTTGAGAATATCGTCAAGAACCGCCTTGAGGTTTTCGTTTTGAGTACGTTGGTGAGCGAAGGACCCGGCGTCGAAGGCATCCGGGTGAATCACTTGAAAAAAGAAATTGCAGCAATATTTTTCACCCTGATCGTTTCCCGGAATGCCGCGAATAGTCGAGAGAGAACCCCCGGTCATGGCACCAAGGATTTCGTTGAGTAGTCCCAGTCCGTATCCCTTGTGCGCGGCGAAAGGAAGTAGTGCGGTGGCTGCATTCGGGTCGGTGGTAGGTTGTCCATTTTCGTCTACTGCAGCGTTGGGAGGAAGTTGTTGGTTTTCCCTTTTGAGCTGTTGAACTCTACCCATGGCAATGACTGAGGTCGCCCAGTCGACGACTACTGGGAAACCTATCGCTTCTGTCGTCGGCAAGCCCCATGAGTGAGGGTTTGTTCCCAAAGTTGGCGTTTTACCTCCGAATGGAACGACTTCGGCGAGAGTGGAGGTGCAGTTTGTATAGGCATAATATCCTTTTCGGGCGGCATCCATTACGTAACCACCTCCCCAAAGGTAATGAAAAGCATTGTCAATCGCCACGGTACCTGAACCATGTTTATCCGCCATTTCGATGCATGTTTCTATAGCTTGATAGGCAACGGCTTGGCCGAGCTTTTTGTTGGCATTCCAAGTTTGGCAGGCGTCGAATCGGCTTTCCTTTACGTCAATGGTTGCGCCAGGAGTACATCCCCCCACGGTCGATCCGAATAATTCGTCCAGATGGAGAGCCTTTAACGCATTGTGCGTACGAATGCCGTGCTTAGTGGCATAAGCGGCAAAGGTTGCGGCTGCTGATGATTCCTCTGGGTGAAAGCCCCTGTGTTCAAAAACGCTTCGAACGAGGGAATCGTGAGATTCTTGGGGAACGACGTAAAAAGTGTCTTCCATGAGAAAAGGGAAAATTAGTTGTGATCGCTTTAGGTTGTAAGAGAAGGAATGGGGGCGTCGTTTGCCTGAGCCAATGGCTGTTCGCCTTTCATCACATGGATGAGATTCCGAACGGCCATGCCTGCTTGACGTTGTATCGACTCATAGGTGCGAGAGCCGATGTGAGGAGTGATTAGGGTGTTTGGGGCGGATAAAAGCGGGTGATCTGGCGCGGGAGGTTCTTCTTCCAAAACATCGGTTCCGTAGCCTCCTAGCTTTCCCGATTCCAGAGCATTAAGCATTGCGAATGAGTCCACCAACTCACCTCTTGCGCAGTTGAGAACGATGGCCCCATCCTTAAGGGATGCGATACTCTCGGCGTTCAGCATGTAACGAGTTTCAGAGGTTAGGTTGACGTGTAGAGAAACTACTTCCGCACCTGCCATCGTTTCACCAAGCGAGGAACAGCGTTTTACCTCGTAAGCATCTGCAAACTCCTCGTCCCAGTAAAGGTCGAAGGCCTTTACTTCCATACCGAAGGCTTTTGCTCTTATGGCGACTTCCTTTCCTATTCTGCCCAGACCCACGATAGCGATGGTTTTGCCCATGATCTCGTTCCCCGTCAGACGTATCCATTCTCCATTTCGGGTTACGTTGGCTTCCTCCACCAAGTTTCGAACTAGTGCCAGAAGAAGGGCGAAAGTATGTTCTGCTACCGTCGTATGGTTGACTCCAGGGCAGAAAGTGACGGGAATTCCTTTTGTCGTAGCGTGCTCCATATCGATCTTGTCTATGCCTATGCCGTACTTGGCGATTACCTTGAGTCGCGGAAGTGCTTTGTCTATTACGGCGGCGGTGATTGAGTCGTCTCCACACAGGAAGGCATCGAGGTCGCCGGCCAGTTCGAGCATTCGTTCTTCCGGTAGCGGACCACGTTCACAGACTAGTTCATAGCCTTCGTCGGCAAGCAATTGATGATGTTCGCCTGGCGTATCTTGGAAAGACGTGGTGGATACGAGTACTCGGAGCATGGGAAAAAGCTTAAAATAGTTAGGGTCGATCAACTGTTCTCGCAAGGCAAAAAGCCAGTTGCCATAGGTGCTTGGGTCTTTTGGTATATTGCCGACAGAATCTGTCTTCTCATTAACTCAATAATCTAAATAACTATGAGCAAAGGAACCAAGATTTTCACCTTTTTCGGAATGGCTTTAGGAGCATGGCTAGTCGCCCATGCTCAGCTTTCGCAACCACCGTCCGGAGGACCGCCATCTACACCGCCAAAATTACCGACTCGTATACCCCCTCCTCCGAGCTTTGCTATGCCTGGTAACGATAACGGTAAATTTCAAATCGTTAGCGCAGAGTATTATTCCCAAGATGCAAAGCCTTTTCTATATAAGCGCCTAGTGAAAGTCGATACCGAGACCGGTGAAGCTTGGGTTCTCCACTCCGCTAGAGGCGAACGCGGCGAAATTCGCAAGTGGTTGCCTATGCTTGGTCAGTGAGATCCACGCGATGCGTTCTCAACTAGAGACTTTTAAAATATCTGGTTAAAGTTCTTAGTGCTCGCAAATACAGGCGTATTCCTTGAAGTCACAGTCATTACAGGGACTGAGGTTCAAATTGAATTTTTCTGTTATTGGGTCGGATTCTTGAGTACTTTTAATTGTAACGATGACAGGAAGGGCTTTGCCCTTTGGGAGGGATTTATTTGAGATTAGAGAGTCGCCGTCTTTTGAGAATTCGAGGTAGGTGGGGTTTGATCGGTTTCCACCAATTAAGGTGACGATTTGATCGGCGATGGAGATGACCTTTCCGTCCGTCACTGCCGATATGCGAATTGTTAGATCTTCTTTGACCAAGAATTCGAGGTGAGGCGTTACCGAGGTGATGAGCCGTCCGCCATTGGAACCACTTTCTTTTTGGGATTTTGCGTGGTCGTGGGGTTGTGAGTGATGGTGGTCACCTTGCTCATTGTGAAGGTGACCATGCCCATCGTCATGCGGGTGTCCATGGTCATCATTGCAAGATGACCATAGAATGGTAGCCAGTGTCGCCGTGAGCATGAAAATTTTCCGTGTTATTTGCTTCATTCCTAAATTCTTCTAATTTTGTTCGTCGTTCTTCTTTTTTATTAAATCAAGTGTCTGGATTTAAATCCTTTGCAAGTATCGATTCAACTGGTTTGCGACAGAATGCATAGAATAGAGCCGGCGTGACCGCGAGACCGAGGAGAGTGGACGTGATCAAGCCTCCCACGATGGCGGTGGAAACGGGCCCAAGAATTTCTCTTCCCGGTTCATCGATGGCCATAAGTATTGGGACAAGTGCTATCCCGGCTGACAGAGCCGTCATTAGTATGGGAGCCAATCGTTCCATTGTACCTCTTTCCACCATTTTTCGAGTAAAGCCTTCCCCTTCGTGACGCATTAGGTGTAAGTAGTGGGTGAGTAGCATAATGTTGTTGCGAGCGGCAATCCCACTTACTGCGATAAATCCGACTAAGGTGGCAATACTTACGTTGTCTAATGAGTATTTTGTGTAGAGCACGGCGCCGACAAGAGAAATAGGAATGATTCCAAGAGTAAGAAATACCAAGGGGAAGCTTCGGTAGTGACCATGGAGGAGAAATATAACGATTATGAGGAGAATCGTTGAAGCATACAATATTGCGGAGGTGGCTTCTCGTTGAGCTAGGTATTCTCCTTCAAGCGCTATCGAGTAACCTTTGGGCAAGTTAACTTTTTCCTTAAGCTCTCTTTGGAGGCGCTCGACTACAGCGTTGAGGTCTTCTGTCGTTGGATTGATGGAGACGACGAAGCGTCGGCGGGAATTTTCTCGGAGAATCATGTTCGGTCCTGTTGCTTCTCGTATGTCGGCTACACGTTCGAGAGGTATCCTTTGCCCGCTTAGAGTATCTACATACGTTTGTTTGAGGAGTTCCGGGTTTTCTCTCCATTGCCTTGGAAGTCGCATCACAAGATCGTATTTTCGAGTGCCTTCGTAGATCTCGGCGACTTTTTCTCCCGCCATTAGGGTGGCGAGCTCTTCGTTTAGGTCCCCGGGTGCGACACCATAGGCAAGGGCTCGTTTCCAGTTCGGCTCAATGCGCAACTGAGGCACGGAAGCTTGTTGTTCCGCTCTAGCTTCTTCAAGTCCGGGAATACTGCGTGCGATATCTGTTATTTGGGAACCGATGCTACGTAGTTCGCTTAGTTCCGGACCGAATATCTTAATTGCAACTTTTGCGGAAACACCACTTAGCATATGTCCCACACGATCTGCTAGTGGTCCGCTGATAGCGCTAAATGTTCCGGGAATGCTACGCATTGCAGTTCTAATTTTTTCAATCAGTTCCTTTTGCTTCCACTCCAATGATTTGTCGAATTCGATATCGAATTCGACGGTTGAAACCGGTACGACATGATCTCCGCGTTCCGCTCGCCCCGCTCGGAATCCCACGGTTTTTATGCCCGATATGTTTAGGAGGAGTTCTTGTGCTACATGCGCTAGTTCGGTTGTGGTCTCGAGCGAAGTGCCAGGTGCTGTTGTCATCGCGACCAAGGTAGAAGGTTCTTGGAAGGGTGGAAGAAAGTTACCGCCCATTTCCCTGAAGGAATTATAGCTGAAACAAAGAAGCCCAAAGATCAATGCAACGACTACGAATGGCTGCGAAAGCGAGAATCTTAGCCAAGTTGCGGCAAAAGCCCGTTTAATCGATCGGCTGAGAAAACTTTCTTCGGTTCGAGCTTTGCAGAGTTTTTCTGGTAGTATGTAGTAACAAAGCACTGGAATGACCGTTAGAGATACTAGGAAAGATGCCGTCATGCTTACGATTGTTGCAATGGCAATGGGAGTGAACAATCTTCCTTCCACTCCGCTCAATGCGAAGAGAGGTAGGAATACCAGCACAATCAAAAGTGTAGCATAGAATATGGATGATCGGACTTCGCTAGAAGCGTTTGCAATGACTTTTATTTTTGGTGCGGGGTTTGAACGATTGGAGTTTTCTCGCAGCCGTCGAAAAATGTTTTCAACGTCCACTATTGCGTCGTCCACTACCATCCCAATGGCAACTGCCAAACCGCCAAGGGTCATCGAGTTTACTCCAACATCGAGAACGTCAAAAACCAATGCAGTGATCGCAAGTGAAAGAGGAATGGCGGCCAAAGTGATTAGGGTGATGCGCAAGTTGAGTAGAAACAAAAAAAGAACAATGCTGACTAGCAAAGCTCCGTCCCAAAGAGCCTGTTCAAGATTTCCGACGGCGAGGTCGATGTAGTCGCCCTGCTTGTAAAGAGGAATGATCTCGGTGCCTATCGGTAGTGAAGGCATTAATTCATTCAAGGCTTCTTCTAATTTTGAAGTTAGGTCCAGAGTGTCGAAACCTGGAGATTTTCTAACGCTCATAATCACTCCGGGGTCACCTTTCCGGGCTTGGCTGCGATTGACAGTGTCTGTAAAAACGCCCATGCCTGCATCACCTCGCATAGGTTCGACGCCCCAAGAAACTTCTGCTACGTCTCGAATGCAAATGGGGCGATCGTTACGATAAGTAACCACTACGTCTCCGATGGCATCAAGATTTTTGGTCATTGCTAGATTGCGAACCATGATTTCTCGACTTCCTTCCGTAAGAAAGCCACCCGTAGTGTTCTTTACCGAAGCAGCTGCCGCGAAACGCAGTTCTTCAAAGTTTATTCCGTGCCTGAGCATTTTTTTTGGGTTTGGGCTCACCTGTATCTGTTTTACCCCTCCTCCCATGGTTTGAATCTCAGCTATTCCGGGTATGGCTTGAAGACGCCTTGTCACCACCCAGTCAGCTATGGTTCGCAGTTCTTGTGGTTCTGTGATGCCAGTTGCGTCTCTCAATCCCACTAGCATTATTTCCCCCATTAGTGAGGTGACTGGAGTTAGGTGGGGGCGTATCCCCGCAGGTAGCTCGGATGCCGCGCTTGCAAGGCGTTCCTGAACAAATCTCCGGGCATCATAAATATCCATGTCCCAACTAAACTCTATGAATATTAGAGAAAGCGAGACATCGCTGGTTGAACGAATGCGATCCATCCCAGTTACTCCCATGAGTGCATTTTCGAGTGGTATAGTCACTAGTTGCTCTACTTCTTCAGGAGCGTATCCCGGAACTTCGGTAAGCAGTGTAACGGTCGGTTTTGTTAGGTCGGGGAGTACGTCTACGGGCAATTCCAAAGCCTTTTTCGACCCAAGAAACAACGAGGTGGTCGCCAGTGCGAGAACCAGTGTTCTTTGGGAGAGAGAAAAACCTATTAGTTTGTCGAGCATTGTCTTCAGACGATAATCGAATCTTTTCTTTTGCTCCACAGGCGCTGTGCCAAGAGTGCCGTTAGTAAAGTCATTGCTGCTGCATAGATCATAATTACGAGAGCGAATGTGTCTTTTAACTGATGATGGCTATGAGAGTGATGCTCGTTACTTCCCCCTCCTTCTTTTTCTCCTGGAATCAAGTCCGAACCGTCCTCGTTGTGTTCGTGCCCGTGAGCTGCGTCCAAGGCTTCCTTGAGTGACAGTCCATTTTCACTACCCGCGAATGCAAGCGGGTAAGAACCATGAGTAACAATCTCATCGCCGGGGAATAGCCCACTCACGATTTCGGTATACCCGTCATTAGTTTCGCCAAGAACTACCGGCACCGGCAAAAAAACATTTGGCAATTCGAAGTCCTTGACGAAAACGATCCGGTTGGTCGGGTCTCCTTGCACGGCCGAGTTTGGAACGCTCAAGACATTTTTCCGAGAACTTGTGACTATGGAGAATTCGATTCGCATTCCGGGTCTTAATTCTCCATCCGGATCGTTGATTTCAAAAATACCTTCGAGAGCTCCCGCACTACGATCCACTTCGAGGTTGAAGCGAATCATGTGAGCCTCGATAGCCCTCTGGCCAAGAGCAGGCACTCGAATTCGGGCCAATGCCCCGATGTTAACTGCAGCGGCTTGGGACTCGGGGATTTTTGCTATTGCCCATAAGGTGGAGCGATCCGCTACGTCCAACAGTTCTAGCTCAGGTTCCACAGGTTCGCCCATTCGCACATGGGATCTCACGACTATGCCGCTCCTAGGAGACCGAAGTTCAATTGTCGGTGGCGGACTACCAGGTTGCCGGCTTTCCACCTTTAAAAGGGTTTGGTTGGCTTCGACCCAGTCTCCTTCGTACGCACTAAGGCTGATGACTCGTCCTGCAATCCTTGTAGAGAGAACGGAACGATTGGCGGGAATTTCTTCTATCCGGCCAATCGCAAAGACTGTACTTTCGAAGACGCGTTTCTTTGCCACTTCTGTCTCGATGCGCAAATTACGCATACCTGTTTCGTTTAGAGTCACGGCCCGACTTACCTGATTTGTAGGGTCGCTGGTTTCACTGAATAACCAGATTGACGACAAGAGAATCAATGAAGGTAGCAAAAGAAATGGTATTTTCATCTTTATAGGATAAGCGTATTTTATCTTTTGGGCAAAACCTGTTCTGGAATAGATTCCAGAACAGGGTAATCCCCCATTACCTCTCTCAGCCTTGCTTTCGTCAAATGGAAGTTTACAATTGTTTCAAGTGCTGTGTTCTTTTGTTTCAAAAACTGTTCTTGCGCTCTTTGCACTTGAAGCAAACTGGTTTGCCCTTGGCGATAGGCGGACTGAAAATCGGCTAGGTTCTGTTCCGCCAATTGCAATATTTCACCCGATGCTTCTTTGGCTAATTGCCAAGAATCTTTGGTTCCCCTTAAGGCTTGAGCGTATTCGTTACGGACTCGAAATCTCAGTGCTTGGCTTTTTCTTTCGGCTTTGATGCGGTCAAACCTCGCTTGCTCCATAATGTCCGCATTTTTTTGATGGAAAGGAATAGGAATGGAAACTCCGAGTCCCGCCATCGTATTATGGCTTAGTCCTTCGGTCGGGAAGAATGACCGCTCTCTTTCAATGAAAACGCTTACTTCGACATCCGGTATACGTTTTGACTTTTCTAAGTTTACCGCTGCATAAGCTGTATTGATCGTCGCTAACGCTAGAGAATAGTCCGCTCGTCTTTCTAGTATTTCCTCAAATGACAAATGCTTTTTCGGTTCTTCTGCAGGTAGTCCAAGTTTTTTCTCGAGGGTTAATTCATCATCGGGTTCCATTCCTAGCAGTTGCTTAAGTTTAATGGATTCTTGTTTTTTGTTAGAGGTCAGTTTTATGACTGTCTGTTCTAGTGTCCGACCTACTAGTTCGGCTTGCGATAAATCAAGTGCGGAAGCTTCCCCAATGACGACTTGCTTTTGAAGGAAGCTTACTATTTCGGCGTTGATTTCAATTATCGCTCTCTGCCCCTCAGTCCTTTCTTTTGTGGCGATTAAGCCGATTACAGTTTTATCGACTACGGCAGCCAATCGCCAAGCATGTTTCACAAATTTCGCCCCCGCTAAACTTACTTGTCGTTTTCGTAATTCTCTTTCACGACTCAACCGAGGTGAGATTGGAAAGCTTTGCCTTATCGCTACTTCAAAATTCCCCTGATTTTGATCGTTTCCAATGGAATCGTCTTTTGAGGATAACTCCAATTTCGGGTTGGAAAGTCTACCCGAAAGAAGCAAGCGCCTTTCCGCTTGTTCCACGTCGGGTTCTGTTACCCGTAAGTCGCGGTTGTGAAGGAGTGCCATCCGAATGGCATCGTTCGTTGATTGCAACAAAACTTCTTTCCCTGTGGTAGTAGCCATGCACAGAGTGCTCAAAAGTATAAGAGCGATAGGTTTTGAATATATAAGATCTTTTGAAGTTTTCATAAGTAAGAAAAGGATGCTTTCAATACCGAAGAGATTTCCTATTTTGTATTGATAGAATTTAAAGTCCTAAAAGGATTAAGCTTTATGCTATAAATTGAACCGTAAGGATTGAACCTCACGCCTAATCCGAACGAGGCGAATCACCCAAGAGATCAAAGAAGAAATCTTCCCGTAAAAGGCGGCGAGGAATCTTTCGCTTGGGTATGGTAGGTTAATTGTCCTAGTAAGTATCCAGTTGTAGATGCTCTAAAGGCAATTTGCCTGTCTACCATACCTCGAGACGGTAGGATGGAAAAAAAGGGTATATGTTTGTTCTGCTGAACTTTGAATAGAGTTGCTTCTGGAAGATCGATCATGCAGTAGTCCGAACAAGGAACGGGTTGTTCTTCGTGATGATGGGCATGCCCTCCAGAATCAAAGCAAAAGGTGTTGCCTAAACTTTCTTCATGATAGTGTGGTTCGGAACCAAGCAAAGAAAGCAGTCCACATAATGTTACTACACCATTACCCGTGAATGTGAGTGCAAGCACGGTAAGTACCAAGATAGGGGTAAGACGATTCATAGTCTTTTATCTTCCACCTGCACCGTTACTGCCGTTTCAATAATTGTCAAGCCCATGAAAGGCATGCCTTTATGGAGAATTAGCGAAGCAAATTGTGTGCGTGGTAAACGATAAGGTTATTGGCGAGCGGTTCACCTTTTGATGTCTTCAAAGCCTCCAGTGAGATTTCGTAAAGTTGCCTTTCCTGCATTTCGGGCAGTAGGAGCCTCACTGTTTTGCGGTCTTCCGAAAGAGTAACTTGGGTTGCCTTTAGATTTTTAACTCCGACTTGGGGAGATCCATAACCTTGATGGAACTTGTAGGCGTAGCTCTTAATCGCGTAAGATTTAGGAGAACTTACGTTTGCTTTGTCCATCGGCACTGTGAAAGTCAGGTCGAAGCCTTTTTTCGAAAGGTTCATTCTTAAGACGTCCGCTGGTGTTCGTCCGTTCCAAGTGAGAGTCTGGATACCTTGGTTTCCCGCCCAGCCATGGGCACTGTGACCTATCCAAAGAGTCTTTCCATCGGGAGAGAAGCACAGTCGGTTGTTGCCGGTAGCCAATCCATTGCCATCGAAAAAAGGTATGCAAGCTCCCTGAACCTTGCCGCCGACTTCTTCGAGCATCACTCGCAAGATTCGCCCCTTATTCATTTCGCCGACGAGCAACTGCCCGGCAAATGGACCGAACTTGCCTTGCGTGGAGTCGACGAGAGGTTGCGAAGGAGAGTTTGCCATAAGGCCATGTGGGAATAGAACAGCAGCCGTTTCTCTACGTTCGTCCAACTCCGAAACCGGCAAGCTTACCGGTTTGTCTCTTTTCCAGTCCTTCTCCCAAATTAAGCTGCCTGCATGTCCGTAAAAATTGCCTTTTTGCACATGATGCAACTTGCTTGTGCCTACCCAGTCGCCTTGGTTGTCCGTTACGAATAGGTTACCTTTTAAGTCAAAGCCGAGACCGTTTGGGGTTCGCAAACCTGATGCCCACGGGTTCATTCGACCTTCAGGAGTGATTTGGAGAACCCACCCTCGATAAGGAACACAGGCATACATCCGTTGAAGATAACTGCGTTTGTCAAAAACGCCTCTCTTCTCGTGCCGCACGTCGGCGCCGCTCGAAGCCGTGCCGAGTGAGACATAGAAATTGCCCGCTTTGTCTCTTACAGGTCCAAAATGAAATTCGTGGTAGTTTCCGGATATGCCGAAGTCATCGCAGAAAGCCTTGTATTCGTCTGCTTTTCCGTCTTCGTCGAGATCTCTCAGAAGGGTTAGCTCGGGACGCTGGGCGATCATCACTTCTCGGTTGTTCAAAGCCACGACCCCCAGTGGTGTGTGTAGACCGTCGGCAAACAGTTTCCACTTGCCGGTGTCGGGACGCAAGGTGAAGACCTCGCCGCCGACAAAGCAGGCTACTAAGCGACCGTCAGGCATGAATGACAGCCCATCTGTCTGAGTGCCTTTGATGCCATAGCGCTCGAGCAACAGTTTGGGCGGTTCAACTTTATCAAGAGAATAGTAATCTGTGACTTTGGCTTTGACCGAGGAGAGAAGCAATCCCAGGCAGAAAATAAATACGCAGAGTGCTTGATTCATTTTACGGGTTCGGTTGCCAGTTGACTGAGGCGCTTGATTTCTACCGAGCTCAAGGGTCTTTCATACACGCTCAATTCGTCTAGTAGGAATTTCGGATGAGAGGTTTTGGAAGCTATACTGACATTGCCGATAGGCAGTCCTTCTCCAGATTCGAGATCCCGTTTGACGTGAAGGTTTCCGTCGAGATAAAGCCGAACGGATGTTTGGTCCAAAGACAAGGCCACATGGTGCCAATTGCCGTCGATGATAGGTGCTTCGGAGGATTTGGGTTCAGTTGGCGACTTTGATTTATTTTTTTGTTTTGAGCCGGGTGAGATGATTTCCAAGCTATCCACGTTTGGCCCGTTTTTATCAACCGAAGTTAGTCGAACCAAGTATTCGCCCGTCGTGAATTGCCTTTTAAACACCTGATGCTTCCAGGTCGTCCAATTGCCAGTTCCAGCGAAGGGTAGGGTCGGGGTTAGTAGGTCCACTTCTCCGTTAACGCTCAGTTGCAGAGGTCTGGAATCTACTGTTGCGTAGCGAAAGCGAAGCTGATGCTCTCCATCTTTTTCAACTCTGATCTTCCACTCTACGTATTGTCCGAATTCGGTGCCGAAATCGAGATACCCGGATCCGTGATGGCCGGGATTACTTGCCTGTTTTTTGGGGCCCTTGAATTTGGCGTTTTCAGCTTCCAGTCCGTTAGGAGAATCGTCTATTTCTGAGGAGGTGGTATTAAAGGAGAATGCTTTCTGGGAAGGAGAGTATTGAATGTTTCCACCTTTTTCCCAACTGATAATTGAAGAGATCGGGCGTTTGGGATCTGTTATTTGCACCCATGTCGAGACTCCTGCACCAGAGCTGAAATCGCCCTTGGGTTGAGCTGGCGTAATCTTTTTTCCGCCTGAAAACTGCCAAGCTTGTCCGATAGCTCCCGGATGAAGAATACCTCTTCTATTGTTGCTGGCGATGAGGTCGTTCATGCTCAAATGAAACACGGGTGCTTTACGAGGGATTTCTGATTGCGTAATGGAGAAGCTTTTAGATTCTTCTGGGCTTAGTCGAAGCATTCCCTTTTGAATAGTTCCTTTGTTGCAGGTGGTATTGACGCCTGAATCCGGCGGAATAGGAAATAGAAGGCCTCCTTGAGAGTTGTTTACTTTGAATTTGCGTAATAGACCGTTTTTACCTGGTAGCTTCACGATTAGTTCGGTGAATTCGACTTTTCCGTATGTATATCGGAATTGAGGAATACCATCTATCAGGTGGTAGCCCAGAAAATGGATTTCGTGGTTCTTTTCTGAGTCACCCACAAAACGAAACGGAAAATTTCTCTCTCTTAAATAAACTCGCCCTTCTATCGTGGGAAGTGTTCTCCAGCGCCCAAAAGACCCGTTTTTCTTTATGAAACCGTTACGCCATGCGTAGCGAAGGAAGCATGTTCCCGCATCCCAGCAATAGGAATGACCTCCTGGCAAAGCGACGGCAATAGCCGCTGGGGATGAGTCGGGCATAAAAGTTCGATGAACTACTGCGAAGCCTGATTTTGATGGAGAAAGGTCAGAGAGGTTTTCAGCTTTTGCAACATCTTCGGCTTTGGACAGAAGCTCATCCATTTTAGTCGGTCGCTCTTTGGCAACAAAAAGGGTGCCGTACATTATGAATCCATGTCCCGGAAATGTACATACGTATGGATATTCTCCTTCAATCTCAGGTGAAACAAAAGTGATGGTGGTTTTCTTGCCGGGGAGGACTACTTGAGTTGAAGCGATCACGCTTACTGATTCCGGAACGTAATGTCGAATCGGACCTTCCGCTCCAAGGGCGATGGCGGACTCCACGATTTCGAGGCGAGAACCGGGAGCAACTAGCACGAAGTTGTGCATCATCTCGTCTACGTTGTCGAAAAGTAGTTCCACTTTTTCGCTCGGTTGTACGTGAAGGGCAATCGGGTCGTACTTAAGCCCGGCCTTGACCGAGACGCGGAGTTTAACGGCGTACGCTGAATTAATGATAAATAATCCCAACAAAAACGTTGAGAACAATTTCATGTTGGCTTGGGTGAAGTTCTTTTGCTTCACAGCTTTCGAATCTTTAAATTTCGAAACCGGACTTGTCCGCCGTGTTCCTGAAGCATGATGCGTCCATTCTTTGTTCCGAAGCCAGGTCGAGATTTGAATTTGCTTTTAGCATGGCGTTTTTTCCAGTCTTCCGAACCGATTTCAATTTCGGCTACCTTTTCGCCGTTCAGCCAATGTTCGATTTTGCTTCCTTTTGCCAGGATGCGACTGACATTGAATGTTCCGGGAGCCTTAAGCTTCTTGTCGGCGGATGCTCCCTTGATGGCATAAATGGAGGCTGTTGCCCCGAGGTGATCCGGCGCGTACTTTCCCTTTGCATCATCAATGATTTGGTATTCGGGTCCCAAAATTTCTCCAGAATAGTCGGCTACTCTGTACTTGATGCCGCTGTTGGTTCCTGTGGCAATCTTCCACTCACAAGAGAATTCGAAGTCTTTGTAAGTCTCCTTCGAGTACAGGTCGCCTGCCTTACTGCGGCGAAGGATACAACCATCTTCTACTACCCAACCTTCAGCGGGTGGGCCGCCTTGGCGATCAGTCCAGCCGGTAAGAGTTTTGCCGTCGAAGAGGTTAATCTCTCTCTTGCTGGAAAAGGCTAGAAGAGGAAGGCATATCGCGATGAGAAAATAGATCCGCATCGTATCTAAACCTACTCGGGTTTCGACTCGCTGTCCTTGTTCCCCGAATCTCGACTTCGACCACCACCTCGACCTCCGCGTCTTCGATTCCGGTTGCCTCCACCTTGTCGACCTTCCTGAGGTTTTCCTCCTCCGCCCGAACTTTTGCGAGGACCGCCTCCACCACCTTGACGGCGTATGCGATTGTCCATGGCCACAACTTTTTTCTCCAAGCGGCTTGTTTTGAGATGAAAATGTCCTATTACAAGTAGGACGCCGTATACGATGAGAGCGTACTTGCCGAAGGCGACGTCGCCCCACTTTTTGTTCCAAGCAACATAGACGGCTGCAGTACCCATAATGGCGAGGGCAAACAGCATCCCTGTGTTCCAGATTAACCTGAAACCACCTGTGGGACGTTCACGACCAAGCACTTTCTTGCTATTCATCAGCAAGAAGAAGCTCAAGTAGGCGACAGGAATCAGGGTAAATCCAAATACTGAGGTTGGGACGGCCAACCAGAAGGCCGCATCACTCCAGACGAATGGTCCAAGAACTCCCACTCCCGCAAGCAGTGCTCCCAAGATGAAGGGTTTTCCTTTGTGAGGGACCCCCATGACTTCGCAAATTGCATGCCCGTTAATGGTCATTAAAATTATGATAGTGGAAAGAGCCATACCGAGCACTCCTACACCGAATATCCAGTGAGAGAATATCTCGCCCGTGAGGTTTTTAAGGGACTTGGCTAAATTGAATGCATCTCGTTTTACGAGCATGGCAGCCATGTCCTTGTCGGCATCGGAGAGGTTTTCTTTCAGTTCCTTTTGTTGGACAGGCGCCATTTTCTCGTAGGCTTCAGACCCGAGTTCGAGACCTAATCGAGCGTTGACAAGACCGTCGTATCTCTTTTCCAAATTCCCTTCCAGTTTGCGTTCTTGATAGTCGACATAGGCGGATTGAGGTTTTACATTGAACTGGGAGCCTGCGGCAATGACAACGCAGGAAGTGGCGATGATGTAAGGAATGAGCAGGGCAGTCCAGAGATCGAACTTGGCAAGCCCGCGATGTTCCCGACCCCATCGTCTGCGCAAAAGAACGAACGGCATGAAAAACGTCATGTTGATTCCTACCGCAGTAGCTGCGGCCGAAATCATTACGTCCTTTTGCATGTTTACGATCTTGGACTTCCAGAATTCACTGAATTCTCCTGTTGCTGCGAGCGCTTCGTTATATTTTGCCGAAGGTTCTGAGAACAGCGATGGATCAGGGATGAAACCTGCGGCAATTTCCGCCCAAGGTAAGTTACCTGTTACGCCCAATTTTACAACGACTCCGACGAACGCCAACACGATTAGGGCTACCATGATTTTGAGAATCCGGTCGAAGGCTTTTGCCCCCTTCGCCCCCTTGTCGTAAGCCAGAACTGCGAGAGTAGCAGTAATCAGAAGAAAAGCGCAGACAAGAACCTTGCCCCAAGGGTTGTTCAATGCGGGAAAAAGGTTTTGAGTGACGGCAGCCGTGCCGAGAGAAAATTGCGGGAGGCACCAGACCACGTTGGCCAGGATTGTCGCTATTGCCCATCCCCATCCAAGTACGGGGTTTATGTCTTCGTTGATGGCTTTGAATGGACTTTGCCCAGTGGACAATGTGACATGGGATATGGCGCACAGCATGATTACACCGAGCACAATTGCTACGGGTTGTAACCAAAGCAGGGAATAGCCGGCCAGTACGCCGAGGAACAGACTGGAGGCAAGTGAACCACCTCCTAAGGTGATGGCGCTTTGCAACCAGCCAGGTCCGGATAGTTTTACATAGGCTCCTATTCGAGAACCGATGCCCCCGAGTTCGGCTTCGCGCAACATGACGCGTTCGTTTTCAAGTTTCGTAGGCATGGGAATAATACTATTTGATTTGGGTTCTTGGTAGAACGCTGGTTGTCGCCACGCTTGCTAAGTTTGCGCGGCGAAGCGGGTGTAGCCTTCGGGCTACTATTTTACGGTCATTACTCCTCGCATTAAAGCGAAGTGACCAGGGAAAGTGCATACGTATTCGTAGTTTCCGGCTTCTTTTGGAGCAGTCAGTACAACGGTGTCGGTTTCGCCGGGTCCAAGAAGTTTTGTACTGGCAACAACGTCGCCTTTCAAGGAATCGGGCAAGGCGTTGGTTGCATTTGCCCCGGCACCGAGAGCTTTTTGTCCGAAAGCGATTGCAGTGATCCCTTTTTTCAAAACCACTAAGTTGTGGCCCATGGCAATCTTAGGAACAACTCCAATGTTCTTAAAAACGATTTTCACTTTCGACCCGGCCTTTACTTCGAAGGTTTTAATGTCGAATTGCATGGTGTCGTTGCCCGTGATGGTCACGGTTTGATCAACCTTGTCATCTTTTAGGTTTAAAGCATACGTTGAAGTCGCAGCTATAATATAAGCACATGTAGCAATTGCAGTAAGTTTCATTTGGAAGAATTTATAGTTGGAAATGAGTCTTGAGACAAACCAAGTGGTGATGAAACTGCAACCCGAAAGCCTTTGTAATCGCTAGTTTAGCTAGGCGAGCTTACGGACGAATGGAGGGTTACCCCGTTTTTCCGGTAGGCATGTAACGATAGTACACTTCGAGCATTAGAATAGTCATGGTAGTATTGTATACATCCGACTCTCCATGGTAGTGGGCTCCATGGGGCCAATGCCCGTCGGATGCCTGAGCGCTGCATACGATTTGTTGAAAATTCTTGTTCCAAGCCCTCCAGTATTTTTGACCACCGCTTACGCCGGTTGCCTGAAAACATGCTTGAGCGTGATAGTACCATTCATAAACGTTGACGCCTTTCCATTCGGTCGCTTGGTTGGCTATTATCCATTCGAGTCCTTTTTGCGCCTCTTGAGATTTGGCGTTTTTCCAAATCTGAAGGCATAGAACTCCAGTGCCGGTGAGGCTTGGTTTTCCGCCACTTCCGATTTTGTACGCAAATTTCCCTGCAGCATCCTGACATTTTTTCGTGTACTCGACCGCCTTGTCCATGGCTTCGTCGAGACCGTCGATGGAAATTCCCGTATAGGCGGCGGCTTTCAGTGCTTGAATATTCCATCCCGTGACGGAAAGGTCGGTATGAGCAGCTACTCCCTTATTGTATCCATATGCCCAACCTCCGTTTTCGTTTTGCCCCTTGACGACATGTTCGGAAGCTCGCTTGGCGAAAAGTTCGAGCTTTTTGATTTTGGTCATCGTGTAAGCTTCGCAAAGGGCGTAAGTCCTAATCGGGTGGCTGTAGGATCCTTGATTGCCCCCCGCCATTTTTTCGGGCGGAGTAGAGGTGAGAAAGTTGATGGCTTTGTGTACGGTGGGACCGAACGCCGGCGAATCCTGCAACTCGCAATGTCCTAGAAAACTCAACAAGGCCATAGCCGTCATGGCGTTTTTGTCTTGCGGTTTTACTACCCCGTCATCGCTTTTGGCGTCTCCACCCCATGATCCATCGGCCGCTTGGGTGTTTTTGAGCCATGTAAGTCCCCGAATGATTGCAGTCTCGGTAATGTCTTTACCTCCGCCCGAACGCAGCCTTGCTACCCTTTTTTTCGGGTCGCAGCGATTTTGCATGGTTTTAGGGAGATTAAGCCCGATACCCTTGAGCGCGCTCTTCATGGCATCGTTGTTCATGCTGACTTCTCCGGTTTCCGGTGAAGCAACATCCACTACCGCGGCTAGTTCCTTAACGTCGATTTCGTTGAGGTCAGGCATTGCGATTTCGGAAATCGTAGTAGCTCGAAAAGTGGTTTTAACCGTTGGCTTCGCCTTTTTCTGTCGCTGCATCAGCTTAACTTTTTGTTGCTTCTGCTTTTGTTGCGTTGGCGCTACGCCTGCATCGGCGAAATCGGAAGAGCCCTCACCGCCACCTGCCACGTAAATGATCAATCCCCACATCACCACCAAAAAAATTGTTACGGAAATAAGAGATATAAGCAGGCTGTTGAGCAGACGGTATTCCCTGAGGTACTTACCTAGTGCACTTTCTACCGGTGGTGCTACGGTTACATGGTCGTACTCTACTTCCTCCATCGGGATGTCCTCTGGATATTGATCTTCCTGATCCATGATGCTTACTTTATTTTATGGTTTTAATTTTTTATTAATGTAAGAGCGAACTTTCCCTAGGTCAAGTCCGGTCGATGGCTTTGCTTACTGCATTCTGATATTCTTGACCCTTTGATTTTAGCTACATGCCCTTTTGAATTCCTGCCATTATCTTATGGAGTTATCTCGATTTTTTCTTAAGTTTCGGTAAGCTGTATGTTTGCTACTTGCGGCCTGTTCAACCTATATTGATATCT
>CETY01094058.1_pt1 | contig 18483 bp, 23 predicted proteins | sample 361551 | NCBI WGS metagenome assembly CETY01 (sample SAMEA2623135, study PRJEB7988) | marine metagenome | biome: marine biome (ENVO:00000447); feature: deep chlorophyll maximum layer (ENVO:xxxxxxxx); material: "saline water (ENVO:00002010), including plankton (ENVO:xxxxxxxx)" | depth 45 m | reverse complement strand
AAACAAAGTCTTGGAGAAACCACCGTCGATAGTCAAGAGTACTTTCAAGCACTCACCCCCGTCAAGTATTCGGCGTCTTGTACCGAGGACAAGTATCGCTTGCACATGAGTTGAGTTTCCTCGCAGTTAAGGGGACGCTTGGCACGAAGTCGTAGCCACTTACGTTCTTTATCTCCAGCACTATAGATATGATGAATAGAAGCGAATTTATTGTATATCCCATTAGGTATACGGAAGCTGGCTGCTTCTTCATCAATGATAACTTTGGATGGCTCCGCAGTTGCCTCTTCAGCAGGTTCTTCAGCAGGTTCTTCAACTACTTCTTCAACGGGTGCTTGATAACTTTCTTTATCAGAAGTTATCTCCTCAGGTGCTTGAGCACCGAAGGGCTCAACCTCGTTAGTGCGAGCAGAAGTCACTTCGCTGTTCTTCCATGCAATGGAAAGCCAGCCTCGCTCCTTCACTTCACCGACTATGCCGATGAGCCCCTTGAGGGACTCTCGCTTGCCGATGTACTTCACTTGGCTTCCGACTTCAAAGTTCTCTGAAGTATCGGAGTCGCCGCTAGGTGCTTCTTCGTGGGTCGTTTTGTCAACAGCTTTGACCAAGGTAGCGTTAGCGTGGTCAAGCACTTCTTGTGCTTGGGTCACAAACGCAGGCGGAGAAGGGAGATTACTCTCCAGTTCTGCTCTTGCGAGCAGAGAGATGCTCTCCGCAACTCGGTTCAGGCTGTCCGTCAGGCTCATCAGTGTGGTTTTCAGGTCTTTATCCATATTCACTCCTCTTTTCGTAAATTGACCTAGGCTATACTCGGTTTATTAAACTACCCTTCCCGAAACCTAGCTTTACAGGAAAGTACCCTTGAGATAAATCGACAGTATAATGTGTGAACGGGTCATAGTCTACATGCGGGCGAGGCAAAGGTGGCTCTCTTGACTTGTTCAGGAGGCTTCGCCCGCACCTATTGCCCCTTGATACCCCCTAAATAGCTCAAAAACGCAGATAAAGAAACCGGGTTTCTTTACTAAGTAACTGGGCGGTTCCTTTCACTTTACTTCAGTGAGAACCCCTTCCTTCGAAAGAAAGGGACGGTATCTTTATATGACTCCATCAAGTAGGGGATTTTGACGGAGGTTCCTTACACTTAACTTAGTTTACAGGAAACCACCCTTACACGAAAGGAGATTAAAGAAATGACTTGGAGAGTAGAATATCAAGACGCAGACGGCACCTGGTGCTTGTTCAACAAAAAGAACTCTGAAGCGGAGGCGAGGAAAATGGCTTCGACTGCCTTCTTACAAACAAGGTACAAGTCGATACGAGTTAGGCGGGTGGTATAATGGCAAGAGGAGCAAAGAAGCGACTGGACACGCTAGCCCTAAGACTCGCTACCTATGATATTCTAATGGAGCTAGATAGGGATACCGAGTATATCAAAGAAGATATCTATCAAAGAGTGTTGGACGTCTATGAGAAAAAAGCCAAGCATGTGATACGCTTACGGGGAGACCCTTCCTCCGAGCGAGTTGCTATGCCTGTTTGCCGGCACTTCACTGACGAGGGCTGGATAACTGTCAAAAGAAACCTTGTAATCAACGGTAGGGAGAGGCCCTATGTTAGACACTTCAAGTACAAAGGTGATAGGCAATGAAGTTGAGATGTAAGAATTGCAGTCGGGTGGCTGACGCAAAGGACATTCTCATTGCTCGAATGCACCTCTCGCCGGGTGAATACTGGTTCTGCTCAAAGGGATGCTGGGAACAACACATAGCAAAGTATGGGGAACCGCTCATTGAAGACGAACATTACGGTGTAGTCTATGGGCAAGTGGAGGCATGGGAATGAGAGCAGTAGTATACGGAAGAATAAGCACAGACTTACAGAGTGAAACCTCGGTTAACGAGCAGATACGCCGATGTAAGCAGTATGTCGAAATGAAGGGCTGGGAGCTTATTTCAGAGTTCTCTGATGTGGGAACAGGTATGAACATGGATAGAGATGGATTCAAGTCAATGATGGAGCGCATCGAGGAATGGGATGTTGTCGTAGCGTTCAAACTTGACAGGTTCCACCGCTCTTCAGCGAATGCTCAGTCTTGGGCAAGTGACTTGAATGCGGTCGGTAAAAACTTCGTAGCACTTGACATTGACGTAGATACTACAACAGCTATGGGTATGGCCGTGTTTAGAATTATCACTGCACTTAATCAAATGGAAGTTGAAGTGACTAAAGAGCGAACCCGCATGGGGCTTCAAGGTGTTAAGAACGAGGGTCGCTGGGTGGGGAAGCCTCCCTACGGCTACAACTCGGTGTTCGCATCAACAGGTGATGAAGGCGACAAGGGCATACTTTCAGTGAAGCAGTCAGAGGCCGAAATCGTTAAGATGATTTTCGAGCTACGGGACTCTGGAAGTACCTTTTCTTCGATTGTAGAAAGATTAATAGACGCAGGTGTACTGACAAAAACAGGCAAGAGAAGTTGGAGCACCGCAACAGTTCGGGACATATTGAACAGACGAGATTTTTACGAAGGATACTACTATAACTTAGACAACGAGCGTCAAACTTACACATGGGGGTCTATCCTGTGATTAAGTTTCTACGCAGAATGCTGTATGGAAAATCGGTTCAAACTGACCCCTGTCAGGTTTGTGGATATGTCATCTACGATGGCGCGTGCCCCACCTGTTTCAATGCCGGTAGGAAGTGGAAACATGGTAAGAAATAAGAGATTGAAAGGGAATGTTGAGCAGGTGTTGAGGAAGCGAGGGCCAATGACTTCGCAAGCCATCATTGATGCACTATACGAAGAGAAGAAGAGTCTGCCAGGCATTAACACCTTGGCTATGGTTCTCAGAAGGCACAAAGAGTTCGCAGAAGTAGACGAGGTTAAGTGCGTCGGCTATGAAGGTAGTTATTCTGTAAAGGTCTGGTATTTACGGGAGGAGTTGGAATGAAGTTTTTGGCACTGGTTAATCTGGTAGGCGACAAGGGTATTATGCTCGGAGTTGAGGCAAAGGGCAAACACGACTTAGAGGGAATGATGGACTTTGTTCAACTCATACAAAAGTCTGCGAGTGCTGGTGGGTCCACCGTGGAGAGTGTGACCATTGTTAATACGCTTAGCAAGAAACCTAGTGAGCCCTATGTGCATCCAGCTATGATTAGTGGGTTTGCTACTGATAAGTCAATTCAAATGGGCGGAAAGAAGTGGTTAGAGCTCGTCCTTTCTGTTAACTTGCTTAAGGAAGAAGAGTGATGGCAGTCGAAGTAAGGAAACACTTACCACTGTTCCTAACGGACTCTGATATGGTAGTGATACCTGTCCATGTGACTAATCAACGCAAGTCATGGGATAGATATCCAATTAACGAGGCCAAGTTAGAGTATCCACTAGCATACTGCCACTACAGGAGACTACAAGATGCTAACTTGACTGAAGCAGGTGAACCTGTGCTCAGTATCGGCATAGAATCCAAAGTAATTTGTTGGCTTCCGTTGGCTAGAGATGTGCGCAGACACTACAAAATGCACTGGTTGATTCGAGGCCTCCGTAGGATGAACGAGCTCGGTCTTCACAAAAAGTACTCTATAGCATTTCCCGCTATCGGTGTGTACGAAGAAGACAAGATAGACCCCGTAATTGTGTACAAAAGTGTCAAGAAGTACCTTGGGAATGGTGCTTTTCCGGTGGAATTCTTCATAGACTTTTAAAGCAAACTCTAAAGAACCGAGTAAGCATAGGCTTACTTGTGCAAAGTCTCATGGCCGGACATATTTGTGCCGAATTAGTTGACCTAGTGTCACTCGCGGAGAGAGTTATTTCTGGTGAGGAAATAGAAATTACTGAATCCATTGAGGTAAACGGGGTCGATGTGTTAATCATCTTTAGTGGTCTAAAAGAGTTTATCTTAACCATAGAAGGTAGTAAAGAAGATATGAGCATCATTCTTAGGTCAAGTATCATTCCAGACCTAGCAATCACCCTACCAACTCCTGTATATGTTAACTTAGGCAAGCCCGTTATCATGGAGGACTTGTGTTGAGACATGAGCTGGCACACTTTACTTTGGACTCGATATTTGGTATCGTCAGTCAGGAAGGAAATACAGAAGACTCGTTTAGCATAGACATAGACGATTGCCCCTGCCCAAAGTGCGAAGCACGAAGAGCCGATACTATCCTTCCATTTTCAACTATAGAAGTGACTGTTAACACAGGTGGGACTGAGATAACTCAGAGGCTCACCACTGATGAAGCCAGAGAGATTGGTCGCCGTCTAATCGAGTATGCTGAATTCTTGGCTTCACTGAATGATGACTTGCACAAGGAAGAAAACCCTCTGGGGGACCTTGCTTGAGCCTAAACAAAGACTACTTTAGAGATTACTTGATACAGAAAGACTACTATCACGAGAGTTCTAAGTACAATCCCTACGATGAAGGTAAGTATCGGTCATGGACTAGATTTCAGCAGAAGAGGCCGAACCTTGCGAGACTTCTTGTTATCTTGTTCGGGGGCTCTGCGAGCGATGTTCACCTTGAAGTGACTCCGATTCCAGAAGAAAAAGCACGCTTATTGGTCTCGCTTTTAGAGACATACCCCATAGGAGTTAGTCGAATTGACAACCTACACCCCGTGGGAGACTGTTAAGTATCGGATGAAGGGTGGTATAGTCATGGGAAGTAAGTACTTTACATACGAAGGCAAGCAAGTTGGACTGGTTCGCAAGGCCATGGGCGACGTAATTCTAGTTGAGGACGCATGGACAAACGAGATTCGTCAATACCTCGCCAAGAACGGGTACGATTCGCTTCTTGAACTCGTCGCCAGAATCCTTTCTGCTGGGGGACACCCTGCCGTGACCCGCGCACAGGCGTGGATTATTCTCAAGCAACTACTCAAGGACGAAATCCCTGATATCCTCCAAGACCGAAATGCTGACGAGGTCTCTGGAAAGGGGAACCTCTTTGCTCGTGTCGGTAAGGCCTCGGCCAATGCTGTTGACGCTGTGACCGCCCCTGTTGGGAAAGTCGTGGGCGGAGGAGCTAGTATCATCCGTAAAAAGCCCAAAGCAAATGACTCAGATGACCAATGAGTTCATTTGATATAGGGTGACTCACTGGGTAAAAATCCATGAGAATGAAAGTGCCTAAAATGCCTGTGAGAGACTACTTTGACTTAGTTAGAGAGCTCCGAACAGACCCCCGATTCCACCTGTCAAATCAAGACTTAGTTGGTGGATTTGTCCGCTTTCGGTCCGAAGAGCGACTACGACTCCTGACCGAGATTCTTGACTTCCACAACTACGGAATGACACCGCCTTCCACCATCAAGAAGAAGGCTAATATGAGCAAGAAGATGAAAGACCTTGGTTTTAACCGAGAAGCTTGGGTTTCTTCCCTTGAGGCTGTCCGTGGCCCAGACTCAAATAACTTTTACCAGGCCCGGTGTCCATCCTGTGCTCGCAAGGGCGGCGACTCCGGTAAAGACCACTTAGTTTACACCCTTGAAGGCGTGATTCATTGCTTCAAGGGCTGTAATTTCTTTTCAATTATAGAAGGATACTACAAGGAGGTGAAGAATTGACAGACGAAGAGAAACTAGCGTTCCTTGCGTGGGCAGAAAAGACACATATTAGATACTTAGGAAACCTCAAGAGGGCATATCAGCGAGTCAAGGAGGCTTCACAATGATAGTCCATACCATCTATGGCTTAGACTACAAGCAAGAGATGCGAGACACCAAGGAGTTAGTACTCCGCTGGCGAGAGAAAGTTGCCGAAGAGTGGGTTCGCAAGGAAAAGGTCGTGAAAGACTTCCGACCTTACCTCTATGTCGAGTCTGATTCAACAGTCTTTATTCGCGGCAAGGACCAGATGGGTCGAAAAGTTCTCTCTAAGAACCTCAAAGACCAAGACGGAATTGGCTGGGCAATCGAAGACCAAGTTAGCACTCGAAAGTTGACCACCTCAGGAAAGAGGTTAGACAAAGTTTACTTCAAATCTCCTGGGCTGATGAGAATGGTGGCCAACAAGCTAAAGCCTAGCTACGAGGGCGATGTTCCCTACGAGGATAGGTATCTTATTGACTGTGTAGATGAAATCCCCGACTATAGAATGCGTAAGTTGTTTATTGACCTTGAAGCATTGCAGTTCAAAGACGGTGACGACGGACCAACTAGGTGTAAAAATGAAAGCAACCCACGGGACTTTCAAGAAATCAACGTCATTGGGGCGTATGACTCCTTTACGGGGGTTAGAATGCAGTGGTGTCAACATGGAAGTTATGCGACAGATACGAAGCAACACACCTTTGATAATGACGATGTCATCGTTCACTACTTTCACACAGAAAAGCAACTCTTAGAGTCGTTCATTGAGTATGTTGACGCGATTGACCCAGATTGTATTCTTGCTTGGGGTATGGGATTCTACGATTTACCAACGCTTTACTACCGACTCGAGTCCTGCGGTATTGGCGCACATCGCCTTAGCCCTTCTTCACTTGGTGATAAGCAGCATATGGTTGCACCACGGTTTAGAGGAAATCAGTATAGATGGACGCAACAACCTGTAGTGGGTCGACTAGTTATCTCACTTGACCGACTGTTTGAGCGCGTCTATCGCGACTCTAAGTCAGCCAACTTACCGTCCAACAAACTGGACGTGGTCGGTGAAAAGCTATTTGGTCGAGGTAAGACTGAGTTTCGGCCAGACTTCTACAACCAAGACTACGACCAGTTCATGGACAACTACCTTTACTACAACTATCGTGATGTAGAATTGATGGTTGAAATTGAAAAGAAGTACAACTTGGTTGAGGGTCAACAGGCACTTCAACAACTTGCTATGTGTCAGTTCAACTCTACGTTTTACGGTTCCAGCTATGCTCGTGTTTACTTTATGCGTAAGGCCAACTTTATCCAAAAGACAGGGTGGCAAGAAACCTTTGACGATGAGTTGCAGGGTGCTATCATCATGGACCCAGAAGAACTGGGCTCTATCGGTTTACACAAGAACGTGGTTATCTTAGATTTCGCAGGTCTGTATCCTTCAATGATGGTGGCTTACAACACCAGCTTTGAAACTAAAGTACCCAAGGGCCAAGAGCGCGACGATGATATCATCGGAGATGGTTGCCGATTCAGACGGAGTCCCGTAGGTTTACTTCCTAAGTGTGTTATGGAGTTGGACGTTCTTCGTGATGAGTACAAATCAAAGAGAGCAACTGCTGCAAGTCAGTTAGGTAAGTCCTCTGACGAGTATCGCAAGTGGGATGACGCACAGAAGACTGTGAAGCGCCTACGCGCCACTTTCTATGGGCTTATGGGATTCGGTCGCCACGGCTACGCTTGGGGCGACATTGACATTGCTAGAACAATTACTTACGGTGGACGCACAGCCCTAATGCAAATCAAAGACGAATGTGAGGAGCTTGGATACCAAGTAATCTACGGCCACACCGACTCTATCTTTGTCAAATTGGGTGACGATAAGACCGTGGAAGAGTGTGCTCAGATTTCTGAGGAATTGGGTGAGCACTTGACCGCTATCTGCCAGAGTACTCTCAAGTCAAAGGCTGTGGTCGTTGAAGCCGAGTTGATTATGGACAGATTCTATCTACCTCGCCGTAACAAGTACGCTGGGCGCATCGTTTGGATGCCTGACTCTGGTGAAAGTCCTTTTGACATTGGTCGTGCGCCTGTGGACTCTCGCATCAAAATGCAAGGGCTTGAAGCTAAGCACACCAACACTGCCCCGATAGGGCGGGAAGTCCAAATAGAAGCCATGAAGATGATTTGGGACGACCTTCCGGCTCAAGAGGTTCTTGCTTACATTGAGGAAGTGGTTGACAAAGTCCGTGGTGGACTAGTTCCCATTGCCGAGTTAATCGCCCGCGCTAGGGTTGGTAAGTGGCTACCTCCCCGACTGGATTGGATACATGAGCATTACACTGAGGGCGCAACTAATCAAAAGGCCCGACCCGATGCAAAAGAGGAGCTTGACAAGTGCTACACGAACCTTTCTGGTGACAAGAAAGGAGCAGCGTGGCATAACATTGTACTTGCTAACGAAACCTTCCCTAAACTTGACCGAGGCGACTCTTACAACTACACCTTCGTCAAGGATGGCCCCACATGGTATCCTGAGGGCGGCTATGTTGCCTTCCATGAGCTTTCTCAAATCAAAGACTACGAGTTAGACATTGAGAAGATTATAGAGAAGAATATCATAGGTAAGTTAGACCATATCATGTATGGTATTGGGCTAAGTAATGATATGTTGAGAGTACCGACACGCAAGTTCGCTGGTCGAAATCTGAGACTTGAGGACTTTCAATGAAAGGATGGCCTAAGCGGACTCACTGGAGGGAATGTTTAGCCTGTAAAGTGGCCTACCGCGTTCCGTATGACAAAAAGACCGGATACCACAATCCTGTCTGCTATGTGTGTAGATATCAGTATTTTATGAGGAACTTCGAGATGTTAGTTTTGTACAGGATGACCCTGAGTCCTCTCATATTAACGATGTCTGCTAACAGTGTTCGCCCAAAAGAGTGGTTTATGAAAAAAGAGCTAACTGAGTTTATCCCCTATATGGTTGACCAAATCGGTCCGGAGCTTGCTAAGCAAGTTTATACTAACGCCTTAAACCGCTACAAGCAGGTACTCATTCGTCAGTGGGAACAAAGTCTCCTATTTGACATAGTTTACCCACAACAATAGACTCTGCTGGACCTCCCAGATTATCGAAGTTACCCATTACGCTTCCCGCCTTAATTACCTCTGGAACTCCTTCGAGCGAGGCTGCTGCAAGAATAGAGTAGTTAGCACGGCTACCGATACCATTCGGACCAAGCCCTGTTGGTGCACCCTCTTCACCCATCAGGTCTGCAATCATGCGAATGTATCGAACATCGTACTCACCGACACCACCCGGTCCGTTCATCTGGAAGTCTAGCTCCTTGTGGAACATCCAAAGACATGCTTCTAGTCCAAAGTTTCGATATATCCATCCAAGGTTGTTGGTTTCCAATTGACTTAGGTCAAGATAGTCGCTTAGATGAGTTACGAGTGCGTTAAGAGTTTCATTGCTGGCATCGCGAATGTCAAGGGTGAACTTTCCGTCAATGCGGTCTTCTTCTTTGGCCACCGAAACGCTCGCAGCCTTGGTTATACCGGACACCTTAGCGGACATAATAGCCTCCTTTGCTCTTAGCATCCCATCCTTTGAGGCACTCGGTAACGAAATAACATACGGTTGGTTCCAGTCGATGAGTTTAGATATGAACTGAACAGGACCGATGCTGAGTGCGACTTGATTAAGTGCTTTCCTAAGTTGATTGCTGGTCACTTGCGCTGCTCCAATTAGTCCCAAGTCACCCACGTTTTTACGATTGAACTTAATCATCAGCAAGTTACTTTGGATGTCGTACTCCACTACATCAATAATCATCTCTGCGTTGATGCTTCGACAGATGGTGGCCATCTTCTCGACCATTTGTTGGCTACTGTGTTCTTCTTTCATGGGCACCTTGGTCTGCGGGTTGAATATGTTGGTATTTGCGGTGAGAGGAGACTCAAGCATTTGCTTAAGTCGGTCGACAGACCCCTGGAAAGATAACTTACCAGCAAAGTGGAAGCTTCTTAGTGCTGCTTGAGTTGCTGGCTCACCCAAACAGCCACCAGCAGTTGCTCCGATTGACTCCCCGGCTCGACAAATAGAGTCGTTGTAGTAATTTCTAAACTTCTTGCCGAGCTTTCTGAGGTCAGCGGCGTACATTTCACGGACTTGAAGTATGTCTAGAATACTTTTGGTGGACTTTGGCGAGGGTTTGAACGGCAATCCGTCGAGTTCTGCTGTGAATGTGTCGAGGTTTGAGCCCTTGGAACATTCTAAACACGCGTGTTCGGGGTATTCTTCAGCATGAGAGTTCTCTAAGGGCTTTCCATGCTTGCAATTGAATTCAAACAGGAGCGGCTGGAGGGTGATAATGTGTCCGGCCTTGTTAGTAAACTTGTGAGAGCCCCTGATATGGTAGGGTGCTAAACCATCATCACCAACCAGTGGGTTAATCACACGGCCTGTTCGTGTGTTTACAACTTGGCGCTTATCATTGACCACCACAGCCTCAAATGCCTTAATCATTTTACGCTCAAGATAGCCCGACTTAGAGATGTTACCTTGACCAGACTCGACGGTGGACCTTCTACCTGCGCTAGATGTGAACCAATACTCGGTTGGTTGCATTCCCTTAGAGTACCCAGACTTTACGAACCCCGCATGCAAGGGGTGAGCCAGCGATAGCTTTTCCTTATTATCGTTCAGCAATGGGAAATGAGCCAGTGGTCTAAAGGGGTTGATGCCGTGCGTGATGCGCTTACCACCAACAAGAGCGATACCGAATGACCCCGCCATTTGACGGACGTTTGAGTCTTTGCCACGGGCCTTTGACCGAACAGCAATTTGCATAGCATTGCCTGCACCCTGTGCATTCTCGATTGGGCCCAGCATCTTATTTTCGTACTCGGTGGCTGCGTTCACGATTTTCTCTTCAAGGAAGTCAGCAGGTGAGACAATCGCGTCAATTTTCTCTTGTTGAGTCTCTGCATATTTTTGATATTCCTTATCCCACCACGACTGAGTCATGCCTTGTAGCTGAGTTGCATAGCCATCGTATAAATTGTCCAACTCATAGACTAGAGGTGACTGACCACCTTCTGAATCTACTGCGAATAAGCCAACATCGCTAACTCCCATAGTGTATCCGATAACTCGATGCCCTGCATATCCTAGGCGGGTTACCATTTCGATATACTCTGTTAACTTTGCTTGTCCTCCTTCATACCCTTCATGGTAGATGAAAGAAGGAGCTAGCGAAGACCCACCTTCTCCAAAAGAGTCTTTTTCTAGTGTCCCTTGTAGAAGTTGCCCCTTGTACACTACAACAGTCTCCTTGACCTTTTTGTCGCCGTCTCTGATGATGTCACCATTTTCATCCACTTTCGGAGTGTTTCCCTCAAATGCAGCCGAAACGTATTCGCAGTTGAGGACCGTAAAGAGATGTCCAAAGATGGCTCTACCTGTGTAGCACTTGCTTCCATCTGGTGCAATATAGTCGGAGTCTGGAAGTGTGTCAATCGTCCTGTAACGAGATTGCTTACGCCACTCGCTGAAAGACTCCATTTTGACATTTGATGCTCTTTTTTCAGTCAGATACATTGCTTTGAGTTGCTTCTCATCTCTTATCTCACTGTAAACATAAGTATAGCATGATATAGCTAGGGACTTAGAGATATAGGGAATACCTTCGATGGTAAATCCTAGTCCTGTTACTGGACTCCACTCGCCCTTTCGTCGCTTATTGGTGTGTGATAGCAAGTACAGCCCGCTTGTTTGGTCTTGGTCCGTGGCCACCGTTAGTTTACCATACCTTGCGTGAATGATGTTTTTATCCAACTGCATTAACTTACGAGCCTCGGCAATCGCTTCTGGAGACTGAACAAAGTGTAGCTTCATAGCATCGCCATCATAGTCTGCGTTAAAGGGGATACAAATAGTGGGATTCATCGCTAGGGATTTTGTTTTCATCACCTTTGCTCTGAGCGCAAGAACAGATTGACGGTGTAGTGATGGTGCTCGATTGAATAGGCCAATATCATCATTCTGAATATGTCGCTTGACCAGGGCCCCTTCGATTACTCGTTCAACAGTTCTATCTGAGGCTCTAAACAAGTTACCCTTTGACTTATTCTTTGTGTCCCCATCTAAGTAAATGTGGGTGGCTCCAGGGTAGTTTCTAGGCCCGTTGGCCACTAACATACGGAGCCGCTGAATGTTCTTTGCTGTGACTTTCTCAGACACAGTACATTCCATGGCAACTTGTTGTGGGACTCCGACCTCATCAATTGCCAACGCTGCATGTGGGGTGATTGCTGAGTAGCTTACTTGGTATACGTACTTTGACTGAAGGTTGTTTCTAAATCGGCCACGCTTACCAGATAGTCGGTTCATCAGCCCTTTGTAGGAAACACTTCGGGTCGTTCCGCCATAACCCCGCTCTTGACTAGTTCCGCCTGACCCAATGGCTCTCCTTTGATTATCGTAAACTCGTGATACTGCCAAATATAGCATCTTTCTCCAGTAGAATGAGTTTCTATCTTCCAGCACACTCTTTCGCAAGTTCTCGTTTGCGTTTACCACATCTTGGTACAGCTTAGTTAGGTCGTCCAAGTCCTTTGACTTTTGCCCTGGTAAGAGCCTTGCTGGGCGAATCGCATTTGGGGCCACGGGCATGTTTTTGAAGAACATATTCTCTGGTCTAGAGATTTTGTAGTCCAGTCCCAGATACTTACATTCCTCATCGGGGATGTTCTCTAAGATATTGAATACTGTCTGATTGTCAAACCCGACTGCACCTGACAGATATCTTTCGTCGGGAATCGGGAAGTAAAATGCGCCCTGTCGATGATTGAATTGCACACGAGGAGAGAACTCTCCACAGTGGGGGCAAGCAGCCTTAGTTTCTGGCTTTGTCCCATGATAGTCTGCAAATGGCCCATTCATAATGCTACGAATCTCTGAGTAGCCCTTTGAATTACGCTTATTGAGTTTGAAGACATAGTCTACTCTCGTAGAGATGGCTGATAAGACTCCTGTGGGTAGTGTTATTTTACTACAGTTAAAGCAGACCTTATTCAGTGCATTAAGAAGTGGGTCAGCCATCACACCACTAGACTTAACTATACCTAGATACATTAGTTTGGGTATTGGTTCAAACAAGTTTATGTGACCAAAGTGCCCAGGACAAGAGTTAGCAGAGTCCTCTCTGCTAAATGGGAGCGAGCAAGTGGGGCACCTTCCTTCGCGTTGGTCTACTATGCCCATACGATAGTCATGAACTCCTTGCTCAATAGGAGACTCTGGGTCTTCTGGGTTGTTGTATTGAAATGCGCCCGCCTGAATGACCTCAACTGCGGACATTGCCTTTATTTGTTCACTTGACATGAGCCCCATTTCTAGTGAGGCTATTTGCTTTGGGTCTGAGCACTCAATGGTGCTTGTGATATTCACCCTGTAGCTGAATAGAGGCATCTCTACACCTCGCTCAACTGCTTGCTTACTAGGTGTCTTGGGCATAACTTCTGTTATGGGTACTCGCAAAACTGCTCCGCTTAACCCAGGAACTACTGCGTTGGGATAATTTATGGCCAAGTCTTCCATTGGTTCGGCCAAGTGAATCTCCACTAGAGTATACCGGGGCTCAGCGTACCTAAGACCTGCGGCCTCTACTGATTCCATTAGGTAAAGTCGAGCACTTTGTCGGTCAGTTGGAACCCATCTATGGCGAAGTCGCCCAGCAGATAGGTTGAGTTTGAAGAGTCCTTCATCGTCAAAATCATCTTCTGTCGCGTACCAGTAGAACTTGTGGACCTCCATGCGACTCATCCCTCCGAAGTAGTCTCTACCCATAAGCCTAGTTGTGAGCGTGTTCGTAGGCAAGTTGGTCGGCCATTTCGTTGAACACATTTCCATTATGCCCCTTTACCCACTGGAAGTCAATGGGGCAGGGTATCTGCATGCACTCCTCATCTATCCGTTCTAGTAGCATATGCGTTGAGGGATTTTTTGTGACACCATCGCCCAAGGCAAGGTCTAACGCTGGTTGGCAGTCGCTGCAGATACGAACTAACTCAACTTCAGAGTGGCGAGTGAGCCGCTTTGCTGCCTGCAGCCCAACGAGCATGGCGACTAGCTCCGCAGATACTGTGTCAACTTCTCCGATGAACTTGCCCATAGTTTCGTGAACCTGACCTTCAATACACACCACTACACCGACCCCCGAAACACCACCCTTGTGTAGCAACGTTGAGGCGTCTGTATATACATTCACCTTCAAGGTATCACTCTTCTATAATAGAATGCGTTCTCTCCGTAAGTGATGCTATTTCGACTGATGCGAATAACCGAGTCAATAGGGGTGTCCACACCTTCCTCTCGAAGCACTTTGAGTGCCGTGTCTGAATACTTGATTAGCGGAAGTTCCTCAAACCTCATTGAAAGAACTTTAAGTTGCCTTTTAGCCTGCGTATCTGTCAGCACCTCGTGTTTAGGAGTGTGCTTCCAGAACATCTTAATCAGTCCAGACCAGTGTGTACTTCCTTTTCAACTATTCCCAATCGTCCCAGTCCTCGTCGCTCCACTCTTCGTCATCTTCATCACTGGGCTCAATTGGGTCATCTTCTGAGTTGATTTCGCTTAGGAGCTTATCTAGGTCTTCTTCGTCAGACTCTTCGTCTGGCTCATCTTCAGACTCTTCGTCAGACTCTTCATCTGGCTCATCTTCTGGCTCATCCTCTTCAATGTCGCCTTCGTCTTCTTCATCTTCGTCATCGAGCATGTCAAAGTCAATATCGTCGTAGTCACTCCAATCTTCTTCATCTTCGTCCTCTTCTACCTTCTTTGCAGGTTTCTTAGCCGACTTCTTTGCTGGTGCTTCATCTGCTGAGTCTCCTTCAGAGAGTTCCCCTAAGTCCACTAGTGAGACTTTATCGTTCTTTTTCAAGTCAAGGGCAGATAGAAATGCGTCAAGTTTGTTTTCGGCAGAGTCTTCACTCATGGCATCAATAGTAAGGGTTAATTCGACTGTAAAGGTCTTCATGATTCATCGACACTTCATTGGGTACTTAACTGTACTCTATCGACTAATTTTACCTCTTTCTACAGCAAAGTGTTTAAGAACTCTATAGATATCGGAGTATTGTGTCTACAGGTTCCCGCGAAGAGAAGTTCACAACCGTCAGGATTCGGAAGGAGACCAAGAATTTGATTCAGAAGGTTGCTTTGAGTAGCGAAACCTTGTGGGAAACTATTGACAGAGTAGTCAAAGAACACACCGTTTCAAGGATGAAGTGATTGTTATGGCGAGAGGCAAGGTTAGAGTCATTAAGACCATCGAGAAGGCTTTTACAGCCTTCACAGAGCGAGACATTGAGTATGTTTCGTTCAGTCAACTAAAGGACTGGATTAACTACAACACTAAGGACGGCATTTCGTCTCCACGACTCGCTTCGTTCCTCAAAAAGCAGCCTCAGTTTGTTATGGTTGAGAAACTTCGCAGAGTTGGCTCCAATTCTACTGAAACCTTCTGGGCTCATGGTGAGCCAGAAGAAGAGTCGTTTGACTTAAACGGTTGGGTAAAGGTCGATAACGGCTGATACCGGTATGTTTGACGACGTTATAGTAATGAGAAGAGGGCACCCGCTTGGGTGCAGCAAATGGATAAACACAACTCATGTAGTATATTGAGCAAGTACCTGGAGCAACTACCTTGGGCAGCATGTAGACCCCAATGTAACCGCAGTGAAGGCGAGCGACACCATTCCTAATCTCACCAGCACATTGAGTGCACAACTTAGGGCGCAATCATATCGACATTTTCGATATAGGTTGCACAACGAAAACCGATGACTGCATAAGTCAGCAACAAGTGAGAGCGAGCCTCACAGGGTTAGTAGGAGACCGAATGTGTCCTCGGCTCATCATAATAAGGACACCAGACTGTGGCGGAATCCACACAAAAGAGTGGTGGAACCACTCTGGTCTTAGAGTCTATAGTTCTTTATTCGCTAGCAGTACGCTACGGCAAGTGGCAGCGAAGAAGTATGATGTACACATATAATTGGTATAGGACAGCCTTTGAATAGGACAAGAGAAGAAGCCTATCGTTAGATTATAGACAATAAGTTGAGCCAATGGCTCTAGTGTCGAAAAGACATACCAGCACATTGAGTGCAATGGTGAAGACCATGAATAACGAAACTGAGGTTGGCGACGTCCCTAATGTCGCATGGGAAGAGAAACTGTTCGCAGGAATCGCAAAGCTGATGCTTTGCCTTGCTGTGGCGAAGAACGCACTGAGCAACGATGAGACGATTGTTGCAGCTATCAACAAGGCTGCAAAGTACACCGTCTTCGAGCCAACTCCACGACAAATGGAGAGCTTGAAGGTGTACCAGAACAACGAACATCACATGGAAGGCTGGTTGTACAACCACTACATCCTGATGCTCTATGCTCTGCGCCACTTTGGACGGTCTCTCCCCGAATCTGCGTACAGAACCCTTGAGCTCTCCATCTTTTGGAGTGACCTTGGGAAGCTGGACACTAAGAAGGACAGTCCGAAGAAGGTCTGGGAGGATGGAACCCCCCAGTCAACCACCTTCGGTCACGACAAGAAATCGGCAGAGATGCACGAGGAGGCTCACCCCGAAGCTCGGATGGTGAACTACCTCGTTGCAGAACACATGAACGCTCACAACACTGAGGAGCAATTCGAGAAGGTCAAGAAATTGGCTGGATACGAATGGCTCAACCCTCAGTTGAATGACCTTCTAAACTCTGACGGACTCATGCCAGAATGGGACACCATCGCGTGGCCTCATGGCAAGAACTTGTCGAAGAAGCAATACGCTTGGGTTTGCCGTGCGCACAATCCTCTGTTGTACATTAAGCAGCAGTGTGATGACGCAGGGCGAATCTCTGAGCTGGCTTTCTAAGACTGCCTAGATTCTGAGCAGATTCAATTAGACCGGTGCCAATGGGGCCGAAACGGGTAAATAAACTGCCCAAAATCGTCGTGTCGAATGTGACGGCGCACAACCAGCATGAGTGAAAACAATGCAATGACCGAGGGCGCGGCCTCGGAGGAAGCTATTACCGCAGAGAAGAATCAGCTAGCTGAGTGCTGGGCATATGTTGTCCGCATTACACTGGGCTGGATGAATGACATCAATGACCGAATGCCCACTATTGCGTGGAGTGCAACTGCACCGCACAGGGGGTTCATTGACTTCATTGAAAAGATGTCTGAAGAGACCACGTTCGAAGAGTACAAGCGACAAGCTCAGCTATTGATGCAGATGCACGCACAGGCTCGAAACGACATTTACGATGGCTACACTTACGAAACTAACCTTGACGATGATGGAAAGGTTAGCGGCGATGAGTGGAGAACTATCAGTCGTGAACAGAAAGACGTGATTGCTCTTTGCCAAATCTGGTGGAAAAACCAGTAAGCTGAGACTTCTCATAGACCGGTGCCAAGAGGACCGAAACGGGTAAATAAACTGCCCAAAATCGTCGTGTCGAATGTGACGGCGCACAACCAGAGTAACATGAGTAACGAAAGTGAAAATCAAACAACAACTATAGAAAAGATACCAAGAAAATCAATACACTTTGATGACGCCATTTACTATGATGGGGTTCATTACTTTGTTAAAACCTTAAAACATCTTACTGAAGCAGAACTTGGGTACAAGTCCCTCGCTGCTCTGAGTAAGGAAGAATATCAGTTCTATGGATGTACCAAGAATACGTATGACAAACCCTGGGGATGGGGTTTTCTTGACCGGTTCTCAGAGAACTGGATACTGGTCACTCCTTTAGTGACTAAAAAGGAAAAAAATATGATACTTGAAACTCACCACCTTCAATCATGAAGGAGGTCAACGCGACCACACTGGCTTCGGCCTCTGTGGTCGCCCCAGGAACTTGAGTTCCAAAGGATGGAAAACATATGGATGAAGAATATGAAACGATACACAAGAAAGGTATGCGAATTGGCTACGTGCTTGGACTGGTGTTTGCTGCATTTGCAGCTTACATCACCCATGTATTGGGCTGATACCGGTATACTTGCCGACGTATCTATAATGAGAAGGGAGAAGAGTCCTTCTTAGAACTAAACCAAAATGACTCTTACCAGATGAGTACGCGGACACGAAGCCGTGGGTTACCGGAAGGGCCCACCTGTGGATAACGTGGATATAGAGTATAGCACATGTTAGTCGGGATATTTCCCGCTTTGGAGGGTGGCCGCTCGAGCCACCTCTCATCACCAGTGATAGCAACACATAATGTGTTGCAATAGGCATCACAAGATGCCGAGCAGTAAAAAGCCGTTTCCATTTCGATGGACTAGAAAAGACGTGTGGACGACTGCTCACGAGCCCCTTAACACGGGCTCAAAAATTAAAAATTAAACTCAATTCGCGCCGACGACGCGGATGACTGATTGCTTGAGACCTAAATTAAAAGGCGTAACTCCCGTGGAAACACGGTGAAGAATGGTCGTACAGTAATGCAAGATGAAAAACAGAAGGGTGACTACGAAGAGAACTTGTACGCCGAACATTAAACTCCCGTACCGGATTATGCCGGCGGAGTGTTCGTGCGAGGAAACTCACCCAGTAATCAGTTATCTTAACGCGAAGTTAACCAGTACATTGAGTACACATAATAAAATTATACTAGGAGTATCTACCCGCAAGTAACCTTTACTGAACGAGACTAATTACCTCAAGTAAGTTCTGGCGGAAGCGAAGGGCGCGTGACCGGTTTGGCCATCGGGTGCAGCGCATTGGTAGGGCTGTAGTTCATCACAGCAGGGGGTTCAATTCCTACCTACTCGTGAACTA
>CETY01125315.1_pt1 | contig 18540 bp, 21 predicted proteins | sample 361551 | NCBI WGS metagenome assembly CETY01 (sample SAMEA2623135, study PRJEB7988) | marine metagenome | biome: marine biome (ENVO:00000447); feature: deep chlorophyll maximum layer (ENVO:xxxxxxxx); material: "saline water (ENVO:00002010), including plankton (ENVO:xxxxxxxx)" | depth 45 m | reverse complement strand
GAACAATAAAATTTTTAGAGGAGTTGTTAGATGAGTAGAGAAAAAATCACTGTTGTAGTTCCTGTCCGTAAAGGTTCTCAAAGAGTTAAGAACAAGAACTTTAAGTCGTTCGCAGATAGTAATTTGTTAAAAGTTAAACTTGATGTTTTAAAAAAAATTGATGTAATAGATAACATAGTGGTAAACACAGATTCAGAAATAGCTTTAAATATAGCAGATGAATATGGTGTCAGTAAATGTGTGAGAGAAGATTACTATGCTAGTTCAGAATGTAATAATAGTGAGTTCTTTCAGAACATAGCAGAAAATACAGATACAGATTATATTATTTATAGTCCTTGTACAGCACCATTAATTAAAGTAGATACATATTATGATTTTATAAACAGATTCAGAAATGCAAAAGATAGATGTGATAGTTTGACTACTGTAACGGATGTAAAACAACATTTATGGTTGGATGGAAAACCAATGAATTATAAACCATCTGACTCACCAAACACACAAGATTTACCAAACATAGTTAGTTTAACTTATGGAGTATCGATAATATCAAAAAATGATATGATTAAATATAGAAACATTGTTGGAAAAACACCATCATTTTATAAACTAGATGACTTTGAAGCTGTTGATGTGGATAATCCAATTGATTTTGAATTTGCAGAATTTCTTTACAGAAAATATAGGAGTTAAATATGGATTATAAAAATATAAAAGAATTAAAAAATAAACATCAAGGACAAGACATATGGGTTGTATTAGCAGGCTCTTCTATGGATTATGTGTCTTCAAGTTTTTTTGATAATAAAACTGTTATGGGTTTAAATCATGTTTATAAACACTATCCTTGTGATTATATAATGATGAAAGATTGTATGGAAGAACCCAGATTTCCAAGAAGTATTGAGAGACTTAATTCTATGAATGTTCCATTAATTTTTTCTAATCATTTTATGGGTCATCGTTCAAAACCTAATAATTTACCTAAACATAACAATGCTTATATGTTTGAACACAATTCAAGAGTTGATAATCTTGAAACAGAGCTAAAAAAATTAAATGATAATGAAATTGTAGTAAGTAGGTCGAGTGTTACAAGTTTAGTTCACATAGCTGCTTATATGGGAGCTAAAAATATAATTCTATGTGGACATGATTGTGGAACTTTAGATGAAAATTTATATTATGAAGGTTATATAGAAGAAGATTGGATTTCTTCTGGTAATTGGAGTGGTATAAACAATTGGATGAGTAGAATTGAAGCTGAAAGTCAAACGGTAAGGACATTCTTAATGGAAAAATATAATTGTAACATCCATTCTTTAAATCCATTTTTAAATTTAGGTTTAGAGGGTCATGAATATAAAAAAGCATAAAATAAAATAATTAGGAGAATTTTATGAGATGTATAGTAACTGGAGGAGCAGGATTTATAGGTAGTAATCTTGTGGATAAATTAATTAAAGACGGTCATGATGTGATTGTAATCGATAATTTATCAACAGGTAAAAAAGAAAATATAAATTCAAAAGCTAGTTTTAGTCAAATAGATTTGGGTAACAAAGAGTGTGTTCCATATTTAAATATATTAATGAAGAATGTTGATGTTGTATTTCATATGGCTTGTTTAGCGAGAGTACAACCATCAATAGAAAATCCATTATTATATCACAATAAAAATGTAAATGGATTAGTTCATATTTTAGAATCTTGTAAAGAAAGTGGAGTAAAAAGATTAGTATTTAGTTCATCATCATCTGTATATGGTGATGTGGAAGAAGTACCAACTTCTGAAAATTGTAAATTAAATCCAATGAGCCCATATGCTATACATAAATTAATTGGTGAACAATATTGTAAGCTATATAGTGAATTATATAATATTGAAACTGTGTCATTAAGATATTTTAATGTATATGGATACAGACAACCAACCGAAGGTGCATATTGTTTGGTGATGGGAGTTTTTGCGGGACAAATGTTAAGAGGAGCCCCAATGACGATTAGAGGTGATGGAGAACAGAGAAGAGATTTTACTTATGTAGGTGATGTAGTTGATGCCAACATTAAATGTATGGATTATCCATTAGAATTAAATGGTGACGTATTTAATATTGGTAATGGTGATAATCTTTCAGTTAGTGACATAGCTGATTTAATGGGTGGTAGTAGAGTTCATGTAGAACCTGTAATAGAACCAAGAGAAACATTAGCAAATTATGATAAAGCTAATAAAGTTTTGGGATGGTCACCAAAAGGTAATTTAAAAAAATGGATACCAAAATGGAAAGAGGAATTAGGATTATGAAATCAAATAATAAAAATGTTATATTTTTGTGGTCAGGTAAAGTGACATCTGATGGTGAGTTTTGTTCATGTATAAAATCATTAAAAAAAGTATCAGATTGTAAAATTACTGTAGCAACACCACAACTAACTAAATCATCGGTAGAATTATTAAAATCGTTAGATGTTGAAATTAAATATTTTGATAAAAGTTTGTGGGATAATAGACGCATGACTTGTAAAATAGAACAAGTAAATGAACACTTAAAATCTTTAAATGAGAATGATTTTCTTTTTGTCTATGATGGTGATATGCTTTTTCTTAAAGATCCATTTGGTGTCTTTTTGAAAGAGTTTGATTTTTTGTACACAACTAGACAGACTACTCCTGGAGTAAAAGAATGGGTACAAACTAATGGTGGGTGTATTGGGTTTAAAAATAATAAAAGAGCTAGAAATTTTCTAAACTTTTTTGTAGATAATTTAAATAATCCATTCTGGCAACCATATATAAATTTTAGAAAAAATCATCCACATAATAATGATTTAAGTAATTTAGATTGGTGGGTAGATCAAGATTTTAGTAATTGTATACACACTTATAAAAATGAAGTTAATAATGGTGAACTGGGATTTGATGTGAAGGTATATGACGCTGGTCCAAAATATAATTTTGTTTGTAAAGGTCAAGAAATATTAAATGAAATAAAAAATAAAGATAAATATGTTTTACATTGTAAAACTGCTTCTTTTAATAGGTGGATTGGTGGAATATCAATCGATGAATAGTCGGAGGAAAAGATAATGGTAATATCAGCTAATGGATCTGGATTGTGTAATAGAATAAAAAGTTTATTATCTGCTATGAGAATAGCAGAATATATGAATGATAATGAAATTAAAGTCGCTTGGCCAAAAAAACAAGGTGTTATTAGTGATTGTAATTTTAATGATATATTTGAAAATGAGAATATGTTATTAAAAAAAGAGGATAATACAAATGGAGCTGTAATGTACAATTTGTGGAGATTTGCTATAATGCCAGATGATTTAATTCCTGATGGATTTTCAGATGGGACTGGCATAAGATATTATGATAGAAAAAAATTTGATAAACATTCACATACCAGACCCGATGGTAAAAATATTGATGGTGAATATGATAGAATACCTGAAGAAGTTAGAAAAAAATATTTAAAACATATTTCAACCTTAAAAGTAAACAAAGATATATTACATGAAGTCGATGTTTTTTCTAAAAAATTTGATAATAATACTATCTCTGTTCAAATAAGATCTTGGAATGATGATGATTATAAAAAGAATTTTTTTGATATAAATGATTTTTATCAGGTAATGGATTCTATGCCAGAAGAAACTACATTTTTTTTAACCGCGGATGTACCAGATGTGGTTGATATGTTTATTGATAGATATGGTGATAGAATAATTGTAAGACCAACAAATGTTGATATAGGTACTAGAGATAATAAACAGGGAATAATAGATGCTATGATTGATTTATTATTATTAAGTAAAAACAAAATATTAATTGGTACATACATTAGTACATTTACAGAAGTTGCTTGGTGGTACAGTGGGTGTAAAAGTAAAGTAATAATATTATAGATGAGAGGAAAATAATATGAAAACAGCATTAGTATTGGGTGCAGGTGGTTTTATTGGTAGTCATATGGTTAAGAGGTTAAAGTCAGAGGGCTATTGGGTACGAGGTGTAGATTTAAAGAAACCAGAATTTTCAGATACAGAAGCTGATGATTTCGTTGTTGGTGATTTAAGAGATCCACATCTTGTGAGTTTAGTTGTTGATGATAATATAGATGAGTTATATCAATTTGCAGCAGATATGGGAGGAGCTGGTTATATATTTACAGGTGAACATGACGCTGATGTGATGCATAACTCTGGTTTAATTAATTTAAATGTAGTCTATGAGTCTGTTAAAAAGGGTGTTAAAAAAGTATTTTATTCTTCATCAGCTTGTATGTATCCAGAATATAATCAATTAGATCCTGATAATCCAAATTGTGAAGAAAGCTCAGCTTATCCAGCAAATCCTGATTCTGAGTATGGTTGGGAAAAACTATTTAGTGAACGGTTATATAAATCTTTTGAACGAAATTATGGATTAGATGTTAGAATAGCTAGGTTTCATAATATATTTGGTCCTGAAGGAACTTGGACTGGTGGTAAAGAAAAGGCACCAGCTGCTATGTGTAGAAAAGCTATACTATCTAATGGTGAAATGGAAGTATGGGGTGATGGAACACAAACAAGGTCTTTTCTTTATATAGATGAATGTATAGAAGCTGTTAGAAGATTGATGAAATCGAATTTCACAGAACCTGTTAATATAGGTTCAGAAGAAATGATAGCTATAAATGATTTTGCTCAAATGGCTATTGACATATCTAAAAAAAATATACAAATAAAAAACATTGAAGGTCCATTAGGAGTTAAAGGTAGAAATTCAGATAATAGACTTTTTAAAGAAAAAATTGGTTGGGAGCCAACTCAACCATTGAGAGAAGGAATGGAAAAAACATATAATTGGATTAAAAAAATGATAGGAGATGAGTAAAATGGGTATAAAAGATAAAATAATTTTAGGTTCAAATCCTATCATATTAGATATAGGGACATATGACGGTAAAGATAGTATAGAATTTTTAGATATGTATGAAGACGCTCGTGTTTTTGCTTTTGAAGCTGACTCTCGTTCTATAGATTTATTTAAACATAGTATAAATTCAACTGAAAATATGAAAAAATTAATAAATTATTACAACCTCAATTGTAAATCATCTTTAAATAGTTTATATGAGAGGGTAAATGGTGACAGTCTTGTGTTGGTTGAAAAAGCCATAGCTAACATTGATGGTAAAACGACTTTCTATCAGAGTCAACAAATACCACCATTGTCAATTAGTGAAAAAGATAGAGGAATAAAAGAGTGGTCTGCTTCAAGTTCAATAAACAAACCTAAAAATCATCTAAATATGACAATGAGAGGAGACGAACAAATTGTTGAATTTGATGAATCTATTGATGTAGATTCTATAAAATTAGATACATGGTTTAGTCAACAAAGTGATATAGACATTATTGATTTTGTTTGGGCTGATGTAAATGGTGGTGAAAAAGAAATGATTTCTGGTGGTGTTAACACATTTAAAAACAATGTGCAATACTTATATACGGAATATTCTGATAACGAGCTTATGGAGGGTCAACCAAATTTAAATGAGATAATAGAGATGTTAGAAGTCTTTGAGCTTGTTTATCAAGACAGAAATGGTATAAAAAATATGTATGGTAATGCGTTGTTAAAGAATAAAAATTTAGCTTGACTTGTATGGCTTTTTATTCGTATATTATACTAATTAATAAAAATAGGTTATTTAGAATATGATTAAACAAAAAAATGCTATAGATTTTATTGTAGTAAGTTATTACAGAATCGATTACATCAGATTAATAATAAAAAGTATTAATAAGTTTGTATCATACCCCCACACTATAAATATAGTTTTTAATGAACTACCAGATAGTGAAGAAGTAAAAACACTACAAAAGATATGTTCAAAACAAGAAAACATTAAATTAATACAAGGTACATCTCAACAAAACAATTATGCTAATGGTGAAATTGATAAAAGTAGAAATGTCATTGTTACGAATAATGAACTTGTTTTTACAAAAGACAAGTATGGTAATACTGACAAAATTGGTCCGGGAAGTAAAAATCATAGTGAGGGTTTAACCATTGGTATGAAAAATACAGAAAACAATTATGTTTGCTTTTTAGATATGGATGTAGTTTTTTTAAACAAATGGGTAGATGAGATTCTACCTTTACTTGATGATTATTTTCTAGTGTCTCATAGATTTGATACTGGTAAAGGTCCAAGTGGTATTGTCAGAGAAATGTTTATGATATTTCGTAGAGAAAATTTTGAAAAATACAATTTATATCCCAATATAGATTATGTAGATGCAGCTGGAAACATAACTAAGTTTTGTATTGATAATCAATTTGATTTTTATATTCTTAAAAATTCTTTAGGTAACATAAAGTTAAAAAAAGAACATCTTTTAAATTTATCGTGTGGAGAACAAGCATACACTCCAGCTAACATACCATTTTTTTATCATTATGGTAGAGGTGCGACATTAACAGATGAATTATATGATGAGTGGATTACCAATGTTGAAAATTATTTAAATGATGGAGTAACTTAATGAAAAAGAAAATTTTAGACACACCTTTAATGGAAGAAAAACAAGGAAATATTAATATAGTCTATCCATTTTTAGGTAGTAAAGCGATAGAGTATGTTACTGATACTTTAAAATCAAGATGGATTGGTCAGGGGCCAAAAGTTGAACTATTTGAACAAAAATTTAAAGAGAGATTCTGTCCAAATAACGAGGCTCTTACAGTTGGTGCTGGAACTGATGCTTTACATTTATCTTATATATTATCTGATATAAAAGAGGGAGATGAAGTTATTTGTCCATTGTTTACTTGTACAGCAACAAACATACCTTTTTTATATATGGGTGCTAAAATTATATTTGCTGATGTTCAACCAGATACATTGAATATTGATGTAGAACATGTTAGAGAACTTGTTAACGAAAAGACAAAAGCTATTGTATGTGTTCACTATGGTGGATTACCTTGTGATATGGATGAGTTACAAAGTATCGCAGATGAGTGGAATATTCCAATTATTGAAGATGCTGCTCATGCACTTGGAGCTACATATAAGGGAAAGAATATAGGAGAAATTTCAGATTACACGATGTATTCATTTCAAGCTATAAAACATATTACAACAGGTGATGGTGGTATGTTAGTTATTAAAGATAAAGAACAAGTTGAAAAAGCTAAAAGAATAAGATGGTTTGGTATTGATAGAAATGCAAAACAAAAAGGAATTTGGGAAAATGATATTACAGAAACTGGTTATAAATATCAAATGACGGATATTGCAGCTTCAATTGGATTAGCTGGGTTAGAAGAATTTGATTATGTTTTAGAAAAAAGACAATCATTATTCTCATTATATGAAAAAGAGTTATCAACCTTTTCTGATGTTAACATAGTAGGTACTAATAGAAATGATAGAACACATGCATCTTGGTTATTTACTGTATTAGTTGATAATCGATATGAACTACAAAGAAAACTAACAGAAAAAGGAATAGAATCTAATCAAATGCATTTTAGAAATGATAGATATAGTATATTTAAAGATTCTTGGAAAGATAAAACATTTCCAAATATGGATTCAATAGAAAATAAATATTTAGTGTTACCATTACACCATAAAATGTCACAATCTGATGTTATAAGAGTTTGTTCAGAATTGAAAGGTGGTTGGTAAGTTGAGTAAAAATTTAATTTATATGGTTGCTATTAATCATTCAACATCAAAATATAAAAATACTGATTATAGTCAATATGCGATTTTGGCGTGGGAGTATTGGTGTAATAAAAATAATGTTGATTTTATGTTGATAACAGAACATGATAATAGATTGGGTAAACCTATATGGAATAAAGAACTTATCTTTGAAAGAGCTAAAGGTTATGATAAAATAGGTATAGTAGATTCTGATACAATGATAAAATGGGATGCTCCAAACATATTTGAAATGTATAATGACGAATTTTGTGGTGTAGTTGATAATGATAATATAAAATGGGTTCACGATAGTTTAAATGCTTATGGTAAGTTTTTTCCTAATTTAAAAGTACCTTATAGTAATTATATAAATGCTGGTATTCTATTTTTTTCCAATCAACATTTAATTTTGTTTGAAGATATATTAAATTTTTATTTACAAAATCAAGAAGAACTTGATAATTGGAATAAAGGTGGTGGTAAAGAACAGACTATTCTAAATTATCATCTCTTGAATCATAAATTTAAAAGAAAATATTTTAATTCATCGTGGAATTTAATTCACATACACAAAAAAGATATGTTCAAAAATAATTGGCAATTGGAAGAAGATTCAACACCATTTTTTATTAAATATGGTAACATTTGGCATTTTACTGGATTTAGTATTGAGGATAGAATACATTGTATGAATAATACTTGGAATATGTTAAAGGATAATTATAAATGAAAAATATAGTTTTTATGCCACTAATTAAATTAAATGATAGGAGTAATCCATATCACTATTCTTATAAAAGTTGGAAAAAATGGTGTGATAAGAATAATTGTCATTTATTTATATTGGAAGATTTAATTCACGAGGTTGAATATATGAAGATTACTTGGCAAAGGTATCATTTATTTGATATATTAGACGCTAATGAAATTGAGTATGACCAAGTTCTTATGGTAGATGCTGATACAATAGTTCATCCTGATTGTCCTAATTTCTTTGAGATGACTGATAATAAGTATGTAGGTGTACACAATAATGGTAGTTATGATTGGGTTTGTAGAAGTATTGAAAATTATTCAAAACATATATTTAATGGGAAAATGATTGATTGTTGGAGTTACATAAATGGTGGATTTCAGATTGTAAACAAAAATCATAAAGATTTCTTTAAAAAAATACTTGATTTTTATTTTCAAAATAGAGACAATTTAGTTACTATGCAAAATACATTTTTTGTTGGTTCTGACCAAACTCCAATAAACTTTCTCTTGGATATTAATAAAATAAGTTGTAAATTATTACCATACGAATTTAATATGGTTGATATGAGTAGAAAAGAAATATTAGATGAACAATTAACTATGACAAAAGTTGGATGGATTTATCACTATAACGCTATTCCAAATAATAAAGATGGTATATTAACTAATTATTGGATGGAAAAAACATATAAATATTTATACGGAGAATAATATGAAAATACAATTTATAGTAGTAGGTTGGCATTACAATCAAACAGAATTTTATGAAACTTTACAAGAATTGGAAAAAAATAATGATTCTATTGATGTTTTTTGGTCTTGTCATAAAGAACCAAACAAATTTGTTAAAGATAACTTTAAATATAAAGTGTTTGATAATGTCGGAGAAGAATTTATTGCATATCAACAAGCGATTGATTATCTTGAGTTAGATGATGAAACAATTTGTTTCTTTATGCACGATGATATTATAATGAAAAATTGGGATTTTATAAATGAATGTATTACAAGATTAAACAACGGATATAAATTTATAGGGAACTGTTTAAATTACCCACTTCCAGAATATAATCCATATGAAGTATTACCTGATGGAATTACAGAAGAATTTGATAATAAAATGATTCGTGATTATGCAAAAGATTCAACAAAACATTTATTTGATACTACTTTATCTCCTGTATTAGTTGTCAGAGGTAGTTTTATGTGTACAATATATAAATATTTAAAAGAAGTAGATGGATTTGAACCAAGAAAAGAAGCTTGGATTGGTCCAAAGTGGAATGATGAACATCAAACTTATTGTTATAGAAACTCTAAGGGACTTGGAAAATTTGGTAATTTATTTTTATTTATGTTTTCTTATAAAATAAATCGACATTTTGGTAGAAATTCAATAAGTTATTTAAGTAATAGGTATTTAGATTCTGATTATATGTATGAAATGGGTCGGGGAGAAATTGACCCTAACAATCCACCAAGATAGGAAATAACACTATGATTAACATATTTCAACCAACATTAGGTGATGAAGAATTACAAGCAGTTAAAGAAGTTTTTGAATCTAATTGGATTGGTAAAGGTCCTAAGACAGAATTGTTTGAAAAAAGGTTAGCGGAAAAGATAGGTTGTAGTACTGATAATATAACAACAACAACTTGTTGTACTGAAGGTATATTTCAGATTTTAGATTATCTCGAAATAGGTGAAGGTGATGAAGTTATTCTACCTTCAATAAGTTTTATTGGGGTAGGTAATGCTATATTAAGTAGAGGTGCTAAACCTGTATTTTGTGATATTGATACACGAACTTTAAATACAACATCATATAATATACACTCAAAAATAACTACGAAAACGAAAGCAGTTATTATTCTACACTATGGTGGTTTACCTTGTGAGATGGATTCTATAGTTAGATTATGTAAACAGAATAATATAAAACTTATTGAAGATAATGCATGTAGTCCATTTTCTAAATATAATAATAAAAATACAGGAACAATTGGTGATTTTGGAGTTTGGTCATTTGACCCGATGAAAATACTTGTAGCGGGAGATTGTGGTTTAATCTATTGTAAAAATAAAGATGATATGAAAGCTATAAAGGAGAGATGTTATTTAGGTTTAACAACTGGTAGTGGTTTATCAAATTCTATTGATAAGAAATGGTGGGAATTTGATATTTCTTATCCTGGTAGAAGGTCTATTGTAAATGATATTACTTCGGCTATAGGTATTGAACAATTAAAAAAAGTTGATAATTTTATAGATTCAAGATATAACATTCATTTAGAGTATCATAAAGGATTATCAGATTTAGAATGGTTAAAAATACCTGAAGCTTTTCCATCGAATATTGTTTCATCTTTTTATATGTATTGGGTACAACTTGAAGATGAAAAAACAAGAAATGATTTGGCTAAACATCTTAAAGAAAATGAAATCTATACAACATTTAGATACTATCCACTTCATTGGGTTGAACATTATAAAGAGGTTGGTGGTGAATGGGAATTACCAAATACAGAACTGGCCTCTAAAACCACTTTATGTTTACCACTACATCAATCAATAACAATAGATGATGTTGGTGTAATAGTAAAAAAAATTAAGGAGTTTAAAAAATAATGAAAAGTTTAAAAACAAGTTTTGCAATAGGTTGTCTTGTTCAATGGTATGAAGTGGATATTATTGAAGAGTATATTGATTCATTGGTGGACGCTGTAGATTTATATGATGGTGAAGTGTTGGTTGATTTTGTTGTTACTGAAAACAATAAGAAATATGAAAACTTTGATGGAACTGATGAGGATATGGTTAAATGTTTAGACTCTATACAAGATAAAATAAATAGATTACCAGCTACAAAAAAAGTTGTACCTGGACTATATTCTATCTCCGAATATAGACAAAACTTTAACACTACTTTTTGTGAAAAGGTAGATGTTTTAATGTGGGGAGAACCTGATATGTTAGTTCCTAAACAAGCTTTTGTCATATTAGATTCTTTACATAATCAAGTTAAGAAAACTACATCAAAGTATTTAGCGACATTTGGTACATCTAAAATGTGGGATGATTCTTGGAAACCATTGGAACATATAGAATTTACAGATAAAACATTTGAGCCAGAAGATACAAAAAATTGGTGGAGTTTAAAATATACTATGACAAAAGATGAAATGAACTTATTTAATGATAAAGTAGATGAGTTAATTTTAACTAATGTCTCACCTCATAAGTTTCAGGGGTGTGGTCTTGTCATAAGTAGTGAAGTTATAAAGTCTGGTGTAAACATACCTAAGTCAGTATTCTTTGTACATGAAGATACAGCTTTTATGTATATGACACAAAAAGTTTTAGGAAATATACCACAATATCATTTTAAAAATATATTGATGGTTCACAATAGAAAACATCCTAAAAAAATGCTTAATGTTGTTGGTAAGGAAAAATTTAATAAATATGATGTGGGAAAGCTTAGAAATCAAAATGAATGGTATAGAAAAGCGTTTGAAATGAGTTTACAAAATTGTAACAACATTTTTAATCCCAATTGGAAATCATTCAAATGGGAGGATGCACTAAATGAGTCTTAGATATTGTTTTGATATAGATGGAACTATATGTTCTACTAATTGTCACTATGAGGATTCAAAACCTTATAAAAATGTAATAAAAAAAATAAATAGCTTGTATAATTCAGGAAATACTATTATATTATATACGAGTAGAGGAACAGGTTCGGGTACAGATTGGACTGATTTTACTAAAAAACAAGTTGATAGTTGGGGAGTTAAATATCACGAACTACTGTTGGGGAAACCAAGATATGATATTTTTGTAGATGATAGAGCAATTAATAATGAAGAGTGGTATAAACAAAATAATTTAGAGATAGAATAATGAATGTTTTAATTTTAAGTGCTGGTGGTCCAGCTGGTTATGGTTCAATAAAATCATTAAGAGACATAAACTTTAGTGGTAAAATAGTTTCAATAGATGGTGATGAGTTAGCTGTTGGATTTCATATGTCTGATAAATATTATGTAGTTCCAAATGTAGATGATAAAGATTATATACCACAAGTTTTAAAAATTGTGGATAAAGAAAAAATAGATTTAATTCTACCTACAGGTTCTGATGTAGAACCTATTTCAAAGAATGCTCATTTATTTGAGGGTAAACTTTTTATGTCTGACTATGAGTCTATTATGGATTGCACAGATAAATGGAGATTTTACAATAAATGTAAAGATAAATTTCCATTACCCAAAACATTTAAAGGGGAGTATGGTGATTTAAATAATTATATTTTTAAGAAACCAATATCTGGAAGTGGTAGTAGAGGATGTAAAAAGGTTAATATTACAGACGCATCAAGTTGGAGAGAGTTTCCAATCCCCGATATGATATATTCTGAATATTTACCAGGACAAGAATACACAATAGATGTATTATGTGATATGAAATCTAATCCACTTGTGGTAATACCAAGAAAAAGATTACAAGTAAAAGCTGGTATTTCATCAAAGGGTGAAATAATTAAAGACGAATTTATAGAAAAATCTTGTTATGATATATGTAAATTTCTAAAATTAAAAGGTCCAATATGTTTACAAATGAAAGAAGATTCAGAAGGTAATCCAAAATTTATAGAAATAAATCCAAGATTGGGTGGTGGAACATATTTTACAACATTAGCTGGTATAAATCTATTATCAATAATTTTAGATTTAGTTAATGGAAATAAACCAAAGATACCCACACCAGACTTAATTAAAGTAGTTAGATATTATTCGGAGATTGTTATATGAAAATAATTAATTTAAAAAATGTTTTATGCTTGTCACCTCATCCTGACGATGTTGAGTATGGAATGTTAGGAACTATGATTAAATATAAAGATACTAATTTCGATGTTTTAGTTTTATCTCAAGGTGGAGATTTTGATAAATCTTCTGATTTAGATAGACATGATGAAACTTTAAAAACACTTGATGGTATTAAAAATGTTAATTGTAATTTTTCTAATGTTAAATTTATAAAAGAAAAACAAGAAGATGAATGGATTAATTTTATTGAAACAAAATATGATATAAACTCATATGATTGTATTTTTACACCACCTAATTTTGAATCTCATTTTGAGCATAGATTTGTTAGTAACTTTTCTAACGCTCTTGTTAGAGTCAGCAAGTGTGGAATAGTTTCTTACAGAACACCAAGTACACTTGACACTTGGATACCTAATCTATTTGTAAATTTATCAGAAAATGTTTGGGAATCTAAAATTAATAGATTAAAATCATTTACTTCACAAGGAAACAAATCTTATTTTGAAGATAACTCAATTGAAAGCTTTCACAGTAATTATCAATGTTCTAAAAGAGGTTTAGATAAAGTGGAATCATTTAAAATTGAAAGATGTTATAATTAATGAAAATAGGAGTGTTTACAGAGGGAAATTATCAAGGTAAAGTTCCAAGAGATTATGAAAATATAAGAACGGATATGGCTTGGTGGTGTACACTTGATGCAACACATCACTATTGGCCAAATATACAAAGATTAAAAAATGATTTATATGATTTTGGTATAATAATAATACCCAAAAAAAACAAAAAATATTTAAGAAACTTTCCATTAGTAGAACAAATGAAAAGGGTGTGTAAAAAAATAGCTGTTATGCAAGAAAGTACATATTATTATTGGCAAGATGGTGAAATTGAAGACCAAATTTGGTATTATAATACTTTAATGGAAATGGATATTATATTATGTCATAATGATATTGATAAAAAATATTATAATGGTATAACTGATAAAAGATGTGAAATTATGCCAACTCTTATGATTACTGATTTTGTAAAAACATCTACTGAAAAGAATGAGAGTGCTATGTTAGGTGGAAATTTTGTAAGTATTTATAGAGGTTTCGATGATTATATTGTTGCTAAGTCTATTGTAAATGATATAAATGCACCTACAACTGGTAGAATGAAAAAATCAGAAACTGATTTAGATATTAATCATTTGGATTGGGTTTTATGGAGAGAGTGGATGTATGAGTTGTCAAAAAATAAATATGCAGTTCATTTAGGGGAACCAGGTGCTGGAACATTTAATTTAAATTGTAGTTATCTTGGGATACCTTGTATAGGACACGATACATTTGATACACAGAGAATATGTCATCCATTCACTACTGTAAAAGTTGGTGAAATAAAAAAAGCTAGAGAAATAGCTATCAAATTAAAAAATGATAAAGAATTTTATGAACATTGTTCAATCACAACAAAAGAATTATATGAAAAAAACTATAGTGAAAGTATTTTTAAAGAAAAAATGTTAAAATTAATAAAAGAGGTAGTCAATGAAAACAATTAATGATTATGGAAATAAATTTGAAGATATTATAAGAGCGAACTCACCTGTAGCTTATGGTGGAACTAAATTGTTTGATGGGGATAGAGATTATCTGATGCAAATACCCGAAGAGTTTTCAGCGACATTGGAGTATTTCCAAGAGATTTTTGGTAACAATGAAGTTAGTTTTTTAGAAATAGGAACAGCATCAAATTTAACTAATACAATGTTTTGGAATAACCTTAATATTGTAGATAATATTATTGTAGATAATTTAGAATGCCCTAATGTAGATAGAAGTTTGTTTGGAAATTTACAATTTAAAGATGGAACTGTATTTGTAATTGGGGATTCATCGGGTGATAAAGTTCAAGGTAGAGTTAAATCATTGGGGTTAGAATATGATATGATATTTTGTGATGGAGACCATTCGTATCAAGGAGTTAAAAATGATTTTAATTACTATTCACAATTTGTAAAACCAGGTGGATTTTTTATATTTCACGATATTGATAATTGGAAAGTTCCAGGTGTTAAACAATTTGTAGAAGAATTGGATAATAAAGAAACTTCATTTATCAAGGTTGCAGAATTTAAAGAAACAAAATATGAGAATACTTGTGGTATTGGAGTATATAGGAGAAAAATATGATTAGAAACTTTTTATCAAATTTAGAAAATGAAAGTATGAAAGAAGATTTAGAGTCATTTTATCTATGGCCTGAAACTCCGATAGATTATTTACAAACGGAAATAAAATCAAAACAAGGTTATAGTGATTATGAAGTGGATAAAACAAATTCAAGACCATCTATTATAATAAACAAAATAACTAGAATGATTGAAGACAAGAAAATACCTGATAATTTTTCAATTTTAGATATATGTTGTGGTGATGGAATAGTTCTACAACAAATAAAGAAGAGTTTTCCTAAAGCAAAAGTATTTGGTACGGATATATTAAAAGATAAAATGCCAGAACATAAAGATATTCAAGAAGATGGTGTAGAATTATATTTAATCTTGTTACAAAAGTTAGTTGAAAGTAAACCTGATTTTAAATTTGACATAGTCATGATGCTCAACACATATCGTGGTTGGGATACATCTTCAGTAGAAGATGGAACACAAGATTTGGTTGATGAGTGGTTAGGTAAATATAGTAAAAACACTATCTTAACTGTAATACCATACAGAAAATTACATGCTGATGGTGTCAGAACAAAAATAGAAAATCAAGTATTACAATTAAAAGATAAAGGATTTAATATTCAAAAAATAGGAAAAGGTGAAAACGATTCTATAATGGTAATTGTGGATACTAAATCCAAAGAGGACAAATTTGAAAAAATAACTTTTGTCATACCAACTAGAAATAATTTAGAATATTTAAAGTTAGCATATGAGTCAATAAGAAATTTAGATAACATACACGAAATACTTATTCTGGATGATGCGAGTGAAGATGGTACTGGAGAATGGTTGAAATCTTTAGACGATGGGAATGTAATTGTACACACAAATTCAGGACCTGATAGAGTTGGTATTGTTGGTATGTTTGATAAAGGTATTGAAATGGCTACTACAGATATAATATTTGCATTTCATGCTGATATGATTGTCTATAAAAATTTAGATATGAATATATTAAAACATCTTGACAGAGGTAAGGTAATATGTGCTACAAGAGTAGAACCACCATTACACCCTAAAGGACCTGAAAAGATAATTCATAATTTTGGATTGGAACCTGAAGAGTTTAATTTTGATAAATGGTACAGTTCAGATTTAACAATAAGTGAAAAGACAACAAACGGAATATTTGCACCATGGTGTATGTATAAAGAAGATTTTTTAAAAATTGGTGGTCATGATGAATTGTTCGCTCCACAATCAAGAGAAGATTCAGATTTATTTAATAGATTCTTTTTAAATGGTTATGAATTAATTCAGTCTTGGGACGCTCTTGTGTATCATTTTACAAGTCGTGGTAGTAGATATAATAAATTCGCTGGTGGTGATACAGGTAAAGATTCACCAGAATGGCAAAAAACTAATTCCAAAAATATGAGAAATTTTATTCGTAAATGGGGAACTATGGTTAAGCACGATGAACTTATGAAACCACAAGTAGTTCCAAAATATGATATTGGTATTATAGTTAAAAATTGTAATGAACAATTGTTAGGGGCTTTAGAACCCTGGTGTTCAACAATTTATGTAGATACATTTGCTGAAGATTATATAAATCAAGAACAACCAAATACTGCTCTTGATTTAACTAAAAGAATTTATTCTATTGATTCGGAAAAACAAAATGATATAGAGGTTAGATTTGATGGTAGTAGATTTACAAACGAAAGTTTTAGACTTCTTCAACAATTACCAGAAATACTTGCAAACGATGAAGAATTTGAAGTTGGTAGTTTTGAATTAGATATATTTGAAATTAATATTAATAAGATTAAAACATATGAAGGGGAGTTAATTAAATGCAAATATTAGTAACTGGTGGATGTGGTTTTATAGGTAGTAATTTTTTAAATTATATGGTTAAAAAATATCCTACATATAATTTTACAAATTTTGATAAATTGACTTATGCTGGTAACAGAGATAATGTATCTGAGTGTGAATATTATGATAATTATCACTTTGTTAAAGGTGATATATGTGATTATGAAAAACTTAAACAGACAATCAAATCATTGGATATAGATGTTATTGTTAACTTTGCAGCTGAATCACATGTGGATAATAGTATAGAAAATTCAGATGAGTTTATTCATACAAATATAAATGGAACTCATACATTATTAAAAATGTTACATGAATTTCCTATTAAAAAATTTATACAAATATCAACTGATGAAGTTTATGGAACACTAACAGAAGATGATTTAGCATTTACAGAAAATACACCATTAGCACCAAACAGTCCGTATGCAGCTAGTAAAGCATCAGCTGATATGTTATGTAAGAGTTTTTATGAAACATATGAATATCCAATTACAATCACACGATGTTCTAATAATTTTGGTCCAAATCAACATAAAGAAAAACTTATACCTAAATTAGTACATAATATTAGAGAAGGTATTCAAGTTCCTATTTATGGTGATGGAAAAAATATACGAGATTGGGTACATGTAACAGACCATTGTGAGGCTATAGATGTAGTGTTACATAAAGGTAAAGATGGTGAGGTTTATAACATTGGTGGTGAATGTGAAAAAAGAAATATAGAAATTGTAGACTATCTGTTATTGAATTTTGAACAATCATATGACTTAATTGATTATGTAACAGATAGAAAAGGACACGATTGGAGATATGCAATGAATATATCGAAGATAAAACAAAAACTTGGATGGTCTCCAAGAATAACATTTAGAAAAGGAATGGGGGAGTTAATAAACAGATGAAAATAGGAATAGTAGGACAAGGTTATGTGGGAAGTGCAGTTAAGGAAGTATTCAGTAAACATTATGATGTGGACACATATGATTTAGATAAAGATAAATGTAGTGTTGATTATTTAGAGGACTTGGTTGAATTAACAAATATCATATTCGTGTGTGTTCCAACACCAATGAAAAAGGATGGTAGTTGTGATACAAGTATAGTTGAGGCTATAGTTAAAGACATAAACGACATGGTTGTGAGTAGGAATGTATCAGGTAGA
>CETY01040856.1_pt1 | contig 18707 bp, 13 predicted proteins | sample 361551 | NCBI WGS metagenome assembly CETY01 (sample SAMEA2623135, study PRJEB7988) | marine metagenome | biome: marine biome (ENVO:00000447); feature: deep chlorophyll maximum layer (ENVO:xxxxxxxx); material: "saline water (ENVO:00002010), including plankton (ENVO:xxxxxxxx)" | depth 45 m | reverse complement strand
GGCAACATCGTGGGTGGAACGGAAGGCGTCCCCGTAGTTGGAGTAGCCGTCACTGGGATGGGATCGGGTTTGTCATCGTACATGCCCACGAGCAAAACCATACCGACGGCCAAGATCCCCAAAGTTGTCGTTAACCAACAACATGTGTTACGTGTCCCCATCGCACTAAGCAACTTGTTGTTGTGATCATTGACTTCTTGTTGAGCAAATTGCGGCACGAAATAACCAAGTCTGTCTGCATGCTTCTCTGTTGTAAGGTGATGCTCAACACTTGAATTCATCCATTTTGAAAAACTCGAAAAAATAGACCCCATGTTATGTTATCTTTACTATCTTACACAGTAATTAGGGAAAAGTTTTTATATACTGCATACGCACAAGATGTTCCAGGAGCTCCAGGTTGTACTAATCATTGCCATGCTCGAGGCGTACACACGGGACTTGCGGATGTGCCTCGCGGAGGGTGGTGAAATTGAAGACTTCCCATACACCGATGTGTTTAAGATGATTACCAAAGAAGTCGGCTCGGACACTAGACTACTCTACATTGTCGCATACAGTCCAAAGGTGAAGCCATTGCTGCTAAAAATCACCAATCAAATACGATTCGGCGATTTTGAGCCGCTGTGCTCGGAGAAAAAGATGGTACTGCTACGAAGCTTGTTCCGCTTCTCCAAGCTGTTGTCCACCGCCGCCTGAGAGCGTTTCCTCTTCTTCGAGTACTTCATGAAGCTCCTGCTTAGCTTGGCGTGCTCGGAGATCGGCATGTATAAAAAAGGATGCATGGTTGCTGTCACCAAATTTCTGAATTTTTCGTCGGGTTGATGAAAATTGTTGTTTACTTTTATGAATAATTTTTTCATGGATGAAATTGACGAAAAAATCAATAATCTCTGCCACATTGTCAGCTTCATATATTGTCACCTTGTTCCAGAGTGGCAGCGGCACCTAGACGCCCGGCGACTCGCTGACACCATGGCCAAGAAGAACCGCAAGAAGACCAAGTCCGTCGCGCACCACAAGGTCGCCGGAGAACTCATCATCCCGTCCAAGATCCGCAAAAACTGGCGCCACGCCACTCCGCCTAAGGTCCTCGTCCCGAAGAACACGCCGGAGCGCATGAAGCGGGCGGATTGGGTGAAGTTCCGCACGGATGTGAAGGTCTCCATCGCGCGCTTTGAGGAAAAGTTACTGCATGTAGCTAGAAAGCGGGTGGAGGCCCAGCTTGAAAATCTTAACATTTAAAGTATATAACAGTACCCAAGTCACACAATATAGCATAAAATGAGCCGCTGGGAAATCCGCGACGATTATAGATACGTAAGGCTAGACAATGGTCTGGAAGCTGTTCTTCGCCAATTGGATTGTGAGAATGCGATCCGGCTACAGATGGTTATTCACGCCGGCTCAAACGCAGAAAAGGGATATGACGAATACGGACTCGCACATGGCTTCGAACACATGGTTTTCAAAGGCACCAACGGCAACGACAGCTCAACCAATCTTGAGTATGAACTACCAACCATTAAATTCTCCGAGAGGGACATACCGCTCATTGCCCGACTTTTCGCGGCCGATTTCAACGCCTACACGAAAGTGAACATGACCTCTTACTATTTTCAAGTCGATCCCGCATTCGCTAAGCCCTTTTTGCAAATCCTCGCATGTTCACTGGATCGAACAAGGCTGGAGGAAGAGCATTTCAAGTCGGAAAAGAAGGCTATTCTGGAAGAGATGTACGCTGGAAAAGACTCTTTTGTCAGGGATGCGCTAAAGTCGATGCGCAAGGCAATGTATCGGCCAGGAGATCCATGTTATCATCCGACAATTGGATATGAAGAGGGGCTTGTGAATGCAACATCTGTGCATCTCAAAAACTTTTACAACCGCAACTATCATCCGAAAAACGCAACCCTTTTTGTCACGGGGAACATTAAGGGTAAGGAAGAAGAGCTAGAAAAGTGGATTGAGACAATGTTTGAACCAATTACAAGAGATGGTCCCGTCTTCGAGTACTGGAAACTTGGAAACAATTCTACACCGAAGTTATCCGTTAACAAAATCATAAAATTCCATACTATCGGACAGACAACGGCTAACTTGATCTTTGCTTACCGACATGCGGGTGGGACATGGGGGAAGTCGGCCGAACTGTTGTCGAAAATCTGGTGTGGCGACAAAAAATCCAGACTTTATCAAAATCTAGTCATAAATCCACAACATTCGAGAGATATTGGTCAGATTTCCGATATCAGTTGTTTTAGTGATCTTGACTACAACACTGGTGAAACTTACTTCATTCTGAGTGGAAATCGACAGATTGCTGATCACATTGACGATTGGAGAGAGATTCTCCAAAATGGTATTCTTCCACAACTTTCACCTACTGAGAAGAAAATTGGTACAAATTGGATGTTGCACAAACAACAGATTACTAGTACAAATCTGAGCGATATCACTGAGGAATGGATAGAATCTCATCATCTCTCGCGAAATTTCGACACAGTCTTCAACTTTGACATCAAACAGATAATTGCCGAGGCCAATTCCCGCATCAATTCTGAGTTTATGACTAAACCTTTTGGGTGGGCCTACATTGCCTACCCTGACGATGAAGCTGCTGGTGTTCATAGTAAAATGTCGGCAGAACATTCGAAATTCGATACACTTTTGAATGACGAGGAACATATGAGGACAGCGGCGCTGGAAGAACCGCACGCGCTGGAAATGTTCGAATTTGCATACAAAGATGTTGATATTGCGGCAAATACCGCTGGAATTAACTTCTGTGGTGCCGGGATGTGGAATTGTCTCACATCACCGACATTTCTATCAAAGACTGACGTTGCGATTTTCCCCAAAGAACACAAATCGATACAGCTCACGCTAGAGGGAGTTCAGATGGCCCAGTTAGCAGATCTGATGCACGAAGCACATGACACGTCGAAATTTGAAGAAAACGGTGTTTTTGGACACAATTCGTCGCTTCTCATGGCCGTTTCAGCGCCCAGCGTGTCAAAAAGTCGTGAATTTATCCAAAAATTCGGATTGGCAATAGGTGAGGACGACGGGGACAAAATCCGTGCATATTACAGAAAACACAAGGCGCGTCTCTCCGCAGAGAATGAAATGATGGTAAAAAATGCTAAAATGGACCCTATGGCCATTGGTACAGATATTGTAGAGGGGCTTTGCTCGGATTCTCACTACTATGATCTAGAGAAGTGGGCGAATGAACGAAAGATGTTCGATGTGGACAAGGCCATTGCAACTTATAACAGATATTGGACAAACGCCGTGTATTTCGTCAAATCATCCAGTGACGGTGATTTTAAAAAGCACCCCGCGGAAACGGATATCGACGTAACACCGACACGATACCCCGCCCCGAGAAGAGTGTCACATTCGGCAGAGACAATTAACAAATCTGTTGGCAATGTGCCGCTGCAAAATCCTATTGTCTTCCTGGGTCGCCCGGGAAGCATGACTCGGGAGGACCCACGATACGACACAGTTCGCGCAGTTACAGAGATTATAATGTTTGCGTCCCTAGGCTCCCGTCTTTTTGTGCACATGCGCGAAAGGGACGGCGATGTATACAACTGTTCCGGCTTCTACGGCAGGGGTGCAACGGAACAACACTACGGGTACGACGGTGTTGTCCTAAAAGTCTCTCCTGGCCATGAGGAGCAGGCTGCTGCAAAGGCCAAGCGGTACCTCTCGATTTTCAGACCAGTGACCACTAGCGAATTGCGCGCTGCAAAGACCATGCTAATCTACAACTGGAAAAAGACGTCAGCGGAAAGAAACGTGGCTGGTTTTTTCGTCAACAAATTTGACGGAGATCTGCAGAAAACAAGTGAGCTCCTACCAAACAAGGTCCAGGCTATATCTGAAGTATCTACTGCAGATGTTAACTACTTTATGCAAGAGATGGTTTCGTCGTATAACGTTACTGTTAACATTGGTTAATCATTCCATTTAAAAGTTGGCATACCAAGCATTCTAAAGTAAAACCCGGCTTCATCTGGTTCGCTGAGCGGCAGATGCTTTCTTCCACTAAGGCCCCTTAGCCATTCCTCGTCAACTCCAATTCTGTCACCGTTACCTCGCCCGAAATTTTGAATGTTGTCACGCCGAATATGGTCGCATGCCATATAGTAATCGCGAATGAAACGAATCCCTACATTATACGTAGCATACGAACAATCGTCTGTACCCTTTCGATACCAACTCCTATAATTTGCCTGTCTAAAATATTCTTTAAACACGGGGGTACCCTTTAAGAAACCAACTTTTGCATTCTTCTTTCGAACAGTGAAGATGGGTATTGTATGGTCTGTTCGTAGCTTAGCATAAGGAGCCGAACTGTGATTCACAGTGTTTCTGAGTTGCATTTCAGGGGTTAAATCCCCATCGTGGATGCCGCGTATTCGGTTCTTTTTTGATTTGTACGAAAGTGCTTTATTGGCCCCACTATCGTTTACTCCGCGACCATATACTCCCTTTCCATCAAATCCGGGATACCTGTAGGGCCGTAGACGCCATGTGGGAGCTTCCAAGCTTTGTTGGTATCTACCGACAATAGTATGGTCTCTCAAGCCAATAACTGCGTCGTTTGGCTTGGGAGTTATAACACTCGGGATTTGCAAATCCAGGTTTTGATTTCCAGATAGATCTCCGAACAACACCGTCTTGCACGTAAATGCCTCTATCCTACCTCGTTGTCCTAAATGTAGTCTTGACAAATTTTCAGCTCCGTGTTCGAAAAGATCATTAGGGCCGAATCGTCCCTGCCATCCTCTAACGGTTTGCATAGCTACTACAAATCCAGACGCACCGCCGCTGACACCGACTTTAGCATTGAACATCGGAGTGCATGCAATAACTTCATAGTTCTGCCTTACTATCTCAAAACTGCCAACATTCTTTTCCAAATGATATTGAAACCACCGGAGTCCAACAACGTTGTCCCCACCAAACAAACTCTCATGCTTTCGGCTGGCTATCGGACTCGTCTGATACAGATTGTTAAAATCTCTCGATCGAACAAACGCGTCAGAAGTCTGAGGGTTTGGTACACCAACTTGCGGCGCATTAAATTCCGCTTGGAGGCCAAGCCATGGATTACTGGAAGGATTGTTGATATTGGGAAACGACATCCATGAACACTTGGGCTCGCGTCCTCTCACTATCTGATACTCTCCCCCAATCTGCCGCTCACCCGATACCTTCCGCGGCTGCATTGCACAGAACAAGGCTTCTCGTTGGCATGCGCGGGTTGTAATTCGTCGGTTTGTATCTCCATGATACCGACCCCTATTCCAAAAACCATGCCGGCCACCATCTATACCGTAGCCACGCTCGCCACCTGCAGCGTGCTCATGGGGCCGTTGGATGTAATTTAAGACAGTTGATTGGCTAAAAGACCCTCGAAGCAAATACGTTCCGTAATGCGACTCTGCCTTTTTCTCCAGAATTTGAGCCCTAGTCAGTGTGGAATTGTGGGCCTTAAAAGCATCGGGGCAGTGGCATGTGCAGTAAAAGCGATTATCTCGCGGTGGATATTGTGCAATTGGGCCAAGCTTGAAATCTTGAAGTGTTGGAATTTTCTGGTCTCTCCGGTGGTTACCATCAGCTCTGGCCCAATCAGCTCCAGATTGGCCACCTGGATGATTACTCCCGTGCCAGTACTTGAATGCATTTTTTTCGTTGAGTAAACATGCGTAAAGGCCCTTCCCTGTTTTGACTCCACCACCACAAAATGGCGCACACCGAATGTTCGATGTATTCCCATTCAGTTGAACGGCTTCGCCATTCCCATTCAGTTGAACGGCTTCGCTAAACCCCCGCCTGTCTACGTGCCCAACCGGGACCTGGTAATACCATTCTGGTAGAGCATTTGCCGGGTTTCCATCCCAAATAGCATTAATTTTCTCAATTTCTGCCTTGTAGTACGTATCCTCCAATAGTCTATGCTCTGTCTGTTCACATAAAGTCTTTAAGAAACGTTCAGTTTCGTTTACCTTAATCTGACCCCCCGTGTCGTACATACGAAACCCCTTCAACCAGTAATTTCTAATCAGCCGAATTGACGGTATTCGTTTCTTAGCCAACTCTGACCATTGACCCATTGCTCCATCAAAATCAGTCCCAATTCTATTGTTTGCCAACTCTTCACCCCATGTCCTCCCTAGGCCAATACCGATAAAATTTAATGGCAAATAACGCGTTTCTTCACTCTGATAGTCAGTGTAGCTCCCCGTCGAGCACTCGGAATGCACAATATGATTATCCGGGTGCAACAGAACGCGACTGACAACAGAGTCTGCTTGACCGGGCCTACTCACGAGTTTACTATTACGTATCATTAGCTCCGCAAATGCACGGCTTTGTTTAGCAAAATGCAGAGCTTCCAAGTCCATGTTTGCATAGCCACCCCAAATCGCTCTGTCAAAGGCGATTTTAAACAACACTGTGCTGAAAATTTGTGGTAGCAGTGGCACCATGTTTTCCGCCCGTACCTTCTCTGCTGTTTTCACCCCCCGTGTGCTATAATTTTCCTCAAAGTTAAACATTGGAGAGAACCCGCCGTTTGTCTTGTCGGCCTGAAGGTCATTCGCGCCAACAGCGTGGATCGACACACTGTTTTCTAGCAAACTACTCTCGCTACACGCGATGTACCCCATAATACGACCACCTGGCTTGCACTCAGCGATAATATCAAAGGTCACCAAAGTGTCTCGGTGTACCAGAGCATCAGCAAACAGTGCGTCGCACAAATAACCCAGGAGATATTCTGCACCTAACATTCTGTTGTCCGTTTCCACATATGCAGCCTGCTGATATGGCTTAGAACACTCTGCTCCAATTTTGGCCGCCATGACCTCAATGTATTGCCAAGCATCGTTACTCTGAGGTTCAAACCGAATCCGATCACCACACGTGTACTTGTCATCCAATTTGCCAGGCCCAGTAAGGTCAAATGGAATAGGCCCGAATAACATCTCGATGTCATCGGGAATAAGCTCGAAAGCATTTACCATGCTATACACCTTAAACTGGGGGATGTTCAGAATAGACGGCAACAAATGATTCCACGCGACGTAGCTCACATTAGGGCTTTGTCCAACCCCCGTGTTCCAGTGAGGTGGCCTTTCGCCCATTGATGCAGGAATACCCCTTACTTGCGGGGTAAGATCAAATAGTTTGTAGTAATCTATTATCTGAGCTGGTTTTCGAGGTCGGTCACATGGGTTTTTGTAGACACCTTGATGACATTCTTCGTAAATCGCGCGTCCCCTATTCGCTTCTCCCCCCGTCGGAAATCTCCACCCGCGGTGTGTCTGTAGTAGCTGTCGCTCCCGACGATCTCTGTACTCGGGGACAGGGGTTCGGAAGTGATCAAAACTGTTTCCTGGGCTGAAATCATTAACAAACCATTCTACTGCACCTTGCTGATGCAAGACTTTTTCGTTTCCGTCCCATTTGTTGTCCCAATTTTGTCGAGCCTTGACTGCCATAAAGTAATTCTCTTTATGTTCACCGAATGCAGATAGCCCCAAAACATCTTCTCTTTTCTGTATGTAAATCTTGTAGTATGTGTCATATGGCATACTCCATTTCTTCTTAATGTAGTCCTCCTCTCCCATAGTGGTTGCAACGCACCATGTTATCCAAACAGTAAACTTGTATGGGTCCTTTTTCAATGTACTGAACTCAGGAAGGTCACGTAGCGCCACGCCAAACGCTGTAATTGGGGGTTCGTTACAGACACCGCCGAGCCCAGTTGTCGTGATAGCATCTACCACAAGGCTTGGCTGGCCAGGAGGAGGGCTTGAAGTACCGAACATGTCGGCGTCGTAGGCCAAGGTAACTATTTGTGTAATTGTAAGTGCAGCATATACCTTCGTCATCAACACGTCGTGTGGACGCTCATATCCTGGTGGGAAGCGATGCGTCACGGGAGTACGGAAATGTATAGTGAACGTGTTGTCCGACGGACCATCCGCCCCCACTACCTTCTTTCCAGCGGCCGGAGCAGCTGCCCCACCACCACTTTCCGCAGACCTACGTTTAAGTTTCTGGCCTGCCGATGAAGCTGCCGATGCAGCTGCTTCCTCATCATCCTCAGCCTCTCTTTGCATTGCATCGGTATTTCTCCGCCGAGTTACGGCCAACTCTGGTTGCTGACTTAGGTTCGCTATTTCATGCTCCGCTCGTTCCACTTGCCGACCCTCTCTCGACTCCCTCTCCTCCTCTGCCATTTCGTCAACATCGCTATTATCGTAGTCGTAATCGTCGTAATCGTCGTAATCGTCGTCATCGTCGTCATCCGGTTGTTGGGCAGCTGCTGCTGCTGCTGCTGCGCCACCTGACTGACGACCACCGGTTAATAAGAACTGCTGTACTTTAGTCTCATAAAGTAATTTTCCTTCTGGCGTTTGTAACATCGCGTTTATAGCAGGCTGTCTGAATCGATGTGGCGTAATCTGCACAATCCTACCAAACGTGATTTTGGCAATCGGCCATGGAACTGCTGCTGGGTTCGGGGCGGCTGCGGCCGCTGCGGCCGCTGCGGCCGCTGCAGCGGCAGCCGGGCCACCAGGTCCTGCAACATTGTAATCCCACAGCTGGTGTATCCCCATGTTTGCTCCGCCGCCGCCGGGGTAAAAAGACATTGGAAACCAATCGGACATCTCGTGATGAACCTCCTGGTGGATGACTTTAGCTTTCTGGTATTCGCCTGCAAACGTTTTCCATAAATCAAACCGCGGCATTCCCTTAAATCTCCAATCATTCACCTCGTCGCGCTGGCCCCTCAATTGTCTCACCGGAAATTGATCGAGGAAATTGACGTGGCCTGGTATCCTGTTCTGCATATGTTGGAGTTTAAACCCCTGCGCAGATAATTTTGTACGCTCAGCAGAGCCTGGCTGTGTCCAAAGGGCAACGAGTCCTTTAAGGTTTACGCCAGTCTCGGGAATCTGCTCAAGACTTATCTTATGCCGATGGTCTCTTTTCTTTATTACCTCCTCGCCCCCCTCTATGTAAATCTCGTAACCATTAACATAATCTTTGTAAAGGCCTTGCTGCGTAAAGTCAAATTCGTACACGACTACAACCTCTATACTCCGACGGTCGTCGAACTCTGGCCCTAATTTCTTACCAGCTTGAAAAGGCGGTTGGTAATACGCGTACCCGTGATTGTTGTTTGCCCTGGTATCCCGCAAGCTCCTCCCAAGCGATTTTTTATTCAGCTGTCTCCCACCGGAAGTCAGTCCACCAACAATTGTCGCGTATACGATGCCAACGCGAAGTGTACCATATCGGAAAGGATTCTTCTTTGCCAAATCCCCCTCTTCGCCGACCAAAGTATGCCATCCAGGTTTCTTTGTCCATTCTGAGCCTTTTGCTTCCAGGAGACCAACACCGTTGTCATTTTTCCACTGGTCACCGTCGTAACTGTCGTTCCCGTAATCAAATCCCCCCTTTACATACAGAGGTGGGCACCACTTGGGATCCGGAAGGAATTGCCAAACCCACACACCGGTCCCAATACTATCTGCGGCTAAGTTGCTTAGATGGCTAAATTCTAAAAAGCTGTACCGTGGGTAGTATGCCACATCGCAGTGTTCCTTATTATCCGCATTACTAGTTAATTTTTTAGAATACGTTTTGTTGGTAACAGTTGCTATGTGCGCTCCCCAAAACGCATGTTCTGTCGCGTCTACTGCGTTCCACACGCTGCCGTGATACCTAGGGACCAGTTCCTGGGAACCTGGGACGCACCCCATGTGTTTGAATCGCGAAGGGTCATCTGCATTTGGACTTCCTCGCCCAAAGGCCCATTTATTTTTCAGCTCCTCTTTCTTAACTTGTTGTGTATTCTCCTTCATAGCTGAACGGGTGCCTAAATATCTCGCATTCACACCGATCGGCGCCGGCGAATTTGGAAGCATTGTGTAAGATTTTAAGATTTTACTAGAATAAGTATTAGGACAGATGATAGGGAACAGGTTGTCTGCTTATATAATATACTAATCGACTTGGTGCTCGTCGTCAGATGACGGCAATTGCGATCCGCCGCTGTCATCCGAAGACATTGTGTTTATCTTCAGCTCTCCGGGAACTGCGTGGGTTACGCGGGTGGGAGATGCGTAGCTGATTTTGTAACGACTCAGCAACATTGTGTCAAGTCGCTCGAGCAGAACATCGAAGTGAGCCGTGATAGTAGGATCGCTCTCGTATGTTATGCGTAAATTGACCATGCCTGTGCGCGTATTCTTCAGCTGCGTCATGACTCGCACACGATATTCATCCGACACGTACTCTTTAGACACCGACGAACCCACGTTGAGGATGTTGTTGGCTTCTTCCAGAATTTCCCCAATGCGCTTCACAGTGTTGTGACGGGTGTCCTCGCGCATCCAGCGGTAGAAAGATGTGGATCTCCATGCCGACTCGATCACAAGCTGGTGGCCGCTCTTCGTGTTCAGTTTCTGGTAAGGTTCTAAACTCGCAATGATTTTCAAATTTATTAACAGGCGATCAACTTGGTTCATTTTACAGCGCGCGCGGGGGGGGTATTCTAACTATGTAAAACATAAGATTCGGCTGCATTTATAGTTAAACATAGCTGAGAGTTTGGGATGCAGTATTATTAGCACTATGCTCAGGCCGGCCCGTCCCGACAATCTCTCCGTTCGCAACACCGGGGACCAAGACCATCTGGGCGTTAGCTGACGACGTCTTGGTAAGGGGAGGCGCAGACGCGGCTTGCGTCATACCCTGAGTTACGCGCTTGTCGAGCTCGTCGATCTTCAACAGGGGCTCTTTCAGCGAATCGTTGACAACACGCCGCGTGTTCCGCCCCGAACAGCAGCTAACGAGGATGCAGAACGTGGCTAGGACGGCCGAGACAGACATGATGATCATCCCCGCCATGCAAATCTGATCACGGATTTTAATGTTGGCCCGCAGGCCATAGTTGATGTATTCCACCGTGACGTGAGAGTTGGCGGGGGGCTTGTACGGCTCTTCACCCATGTCTATGCCGTATACGCGCTCCATGACGTAGCCGTACCATACGCCCCGATCGTTGCCGTACTCGTACTCGCCGTAGTCGTAAATCTCCTGCTCCGACGCGGGCCCCCACATGTCGTCTTCTGACGTTGTCTCATCTGCTGACCACTCGGACGGCCACGGGTAAACATATCGGTCCTCCTGCTCGGGGTCCAGCAACGGGTCAAGCTCCTCTACTTCTTCTGCTGTCATTACTGGCCTCGTCATCAGGTTTATGACAGAGGTTTTGTTGATAATAAGTGGCTTTGCAGTGCTATTATTGCCAAAGTCATGGCTCGCGTTCGCTAGCATGTAGCTCCAAATCGCTGGGAGAAGTTTACCTAGCCAACTGGGGTACTGTGTCGTGTTCATTTTTCGGCGCTAGGTTGGCTAAGAATAACAGAATACAACATATTTATATGTCAATCGTGGAAAAAACATGCGCAATCGTCACAATCGTACTCGTGGCAAAACCTCCAACCACCATGTTATGCACGTTTATCTGGAACTTGGCTAACTCGGGCGAAGTGTCGAAGTCGTGGAACATCCAGTTGTCCGGGTGATACGACGTGCCGAACTCCACGCACACGAACTCGCCGTCGATCGGCAGACGACAGATCGAGTAGCCGAACATCTGCCAATCCTCGTCGTCTTCACAACTAATAAACTCAGTTGCGAGGTCCTCTTCCAGAACGATACGCACTGCGTCTTCCGCACCACACTGCTGGCCAATGAATGGACCGAGGGCCATCACAGCCGCAAAGAAACGCTCCTTTATCGCCTGCTCCTGCCGCGGGTCTCCCTCGGGCATCGCCATTGTAAGTTCTGAATTTTTGGTCTCCTCTGATTATTAAAAAAAAAATGGATGAAAAATGAACGCGATGATTTAAAATTAGCGAGCTAATTTTATTCAACGAAATAATCATAAAAAAAAAGCAATATATGTGCAACACCGACACAATGTTCAACGTCAAGCGCTACTCCGACAACGCCGTCCGGCGCATGCGCGACCACAGGAGCCACCTCCACGCCCGCGCGCAGTCTACCGTCGAGGAGTACGTCGAGCGCGTCTGCAACGACTATCGCGGCGAGCTCATGTCGGCTGCGTCTTGGGCCAACGTCCTCATCACCATATCTATCTTTCCGCGGGACTTCTACGAGCAGATCTGCATCGACGCTGCGCACACCTTCAAGCGCAAGGTCATCGACGGCGAGTTCATTAACATGGGCAAGTACGTGGACGACGGCGAGGCCTGGCTGCCGCTGGCGTACACGTTTTTGGGACCGGAGGACCAGGCCAGCCTGCGCGCAGTCGCCCGCTTCGGGGCGGATAGCGCTGGCAACCCCAACGTCAACCGCGAGGCTGTCCGAGTGAGCGCGCAGAACATCTACGTGATGCTCGACCAGCTGCACCCGTTGAAAAGGCGGCTCGAGCTGCAGGCAAAGGTGAAGAAAATCATGTGCGGCATACAGAGGACTATAGTATAAAAGTATAAACTAAAAAGCGTACTGTAATAAGACATGGCTGGCTCTCTTATTATCATGATGTCCGGTGCGGGCATTCTCGGGATAGTAGCGATGTGCCTATCCTTCCTCTTTCTCATGCTCGTTGTTGGAGACGAGCTCGCCAATAGTGACTACAGAGACTACGGCGCCGACTGGCCCTGTCACCTGAGCACAGCCGAAAGCGACCGCGTGTACAACTGGACGATGGTAGCGCTCTTCATGTGGCTCCTGTCCCAGGGCGCTGGCTTCATGAAATACTCGTCCTACATGCGGGAATACTTCGAAAACAACGATCACCCACGCCGCCTCCTTAACCTCGCCTTCGTACTTGCCGGCCAGGTCTACCTCGCTGCCGTCTTCGTCATTGCCTGCCTCTTTGAGTGGGGACTCACGTGCAACAACTACCTCGATACTCTCAGCGGCTCTAACTTTCTCTGGGCAGCAGGGGGGCTGTGGATTGCGGGCGTTGCGGCAATGCATGCCATGCCCGGGAAGATGGTCACGGTCAAGGGGGAGGAGTATAGGGGGGCCATCTTCCGAGCTGAACACCTTGTGGGTGTCGTCGCCCCTCAAACTGAAAAGATGACGCTGCTTACGGGGGTTAGAAAACCATAACAGCGCAACTATGTAATTTCTGCCCGACAAACAGTATATAATAGTTTCAACGTAAGTTTACAGGTACGTAGTAGTAGTAGTAGTAGTAATATGCCGCCGCTCTTCTGCTCATTGTTGATCGTCTTTATCGCCATCATCGCTGCCGCCGATTGCTACACACCCCAGCTCAATGACCTGTATGGGTCCACCTATCCGACGCTGCCAGCTCCGATCACCACCGGGGCGCGCGGCATCATCCTCGGCTCTGCGGAAAACGACTACTTCTACGATGTCGTCCCAGACAGCAGCACGCCACTGACGTACTACGCTACCGGCGTCTACGGCATGAGCAGCCAACCGAGCAACTATGGCCACCAGTTTTACGACACGACCAACTCCTTCGCCACGCGCTACCAACATAGTCAGATGAAATACAAGTACGGCGCGGTCGTCAAGATGCACCAGGACCACGAGGGCGGGGAGCTGATCATAGACTGGCAGCAGTTTTTTGGCGAGACCGCGGGGAACCAAGAGGCCTTCCATGTCCGGGAGACCACCGACGGCCACGTCATGGTCATGGGCGTCACCGACCAGCGTCCGCTGAAGAGCGCCCATGTGCTTCCGCAGGCGGAGGGCGGCAACGACCAGTGTGGTGGTGGTGGTAACTGCTACCCGGAGTGGGACTCCGCGGGGGACTGCGACGCGACGGGGCAGTCTCAGGTATTGATCGGCAAGATCAACAAGAGCAACGGGCGGTGGGTGTGGGGACACAAGGTGTGCTACGAGGGCCAAGCGGGCGGAGGCTCGGGCGTCGACGCCACCTGGGTCAACTTTCTTGCCCCCCCGATCATCGTCGGCGCGACGAACGAGTTCCACTTCTGCGTGAAGCGCAAAGCGCAGGCCTCGGAGGGCCACAACGACCAAGAAGGCAACTTCCAGCCCGCGTCGACGAACCGCTACCACTTCTTCTGCTACTACTTCGACTCGCACATCATGCACGCTCCCGACTTTGCGACGGAGGTCAAGGTCCGCAACGCCGGGGGAGGGATGACCGACACGGGCGTACAGCCGCTGTATGGGCTGTTCAGCATGATCGCCGACAAGGACGGCAACGTCTACACTGCCGGCACGGTCGACGACAAGACCGATTTCACGATGTGGATGCAGCAGCCCGTGGACAGCGTCGAGGGCTTCCACACGCACCCTCCCGTCAGCCAGAACATGTTCTATTTCACGAAGCACGCGGCGGCCGATTTGGCGGCCCAGCCTTACGGCGGCGCGACCCGGGACGGCGCGATGCCGCAGTGGATCCGCATCAAGGGCCACATGGGCCAAAGCCTGAGGTATGTAACAAACGCGCCGACGAACGGCAATTGGATCTACAGCGAGGAGCAAGGAAAGCTGTTTTACACGTACGAAAATACGCTAGGCCTGTACTGCTCTACGGCGCCAGTATCTAATCCACGACCCTGTCCCGCCGACAACGTGCACAGCAAAGGCGCAGGCGTCATGAAGGTGGACATGGTGACGGGCGAGTCGTCCATGAAGTTCCAAAACCGCGACGCCTTCAAGCACGATTTCGGGTGCGACAGCGACAACTACTGCAAGGTCTCCAACCGCGCCTACGCCCGCCCGTCCAAACTCCACGACGGCAATTTTTTGCAATTGGTCCGAATTTGGAAGTTCAACGACCACCGCAAAAACATGCACATGCTGGCAGTCTTCGACCCGGTGGTCGAGAAGTACAAGGGCGTCCACGACCTGAACCAACGCACCGTTGCCGAAGGCGCGCTTCCCAATGGCTACGAGCACTACGGCGCGACGTACGACCCCTTGAGCGAGAAGATCTTGGTGTACGGCAAGGCGGGCGGCATGGACTCCGTGCGCGACCTAGGCGACACGGGCTACTGGGCCTCGGACCCCGCCTTGCTCAAGAACTCCGACGCCAATGCAGTGGCTGCAGCTGCAGGGGCAACAGTGACCGCCAACACCAACGACGCGATGTTCTGGGTCCTCCCCTACGACAAGGACGCCGCGCAACCGGCGACGCCACCCTTCGACGAGAGCTTCGAGAGCTGGATCTTGGACGACATGCAGTCGCAGTTCTGCGAGGCGTGTCCCCCACAACCGCCGAGCTGCGCTGCGGACGAGGTGCTGGACCAGGAGACGAATGCGTGCCACACCGTGTGCCCTGTTTAATTTTTAAAAGTTAGTAATAGCAAATAATAAAGTATAATAATAAAAAGACAATGTACATCCTTCGCGGCTAATTAATAGAACATTGCCTTCATCCCGACGATCCCGACGGCCAGACCACACCCAACGACCAGTCCGCAGAGCGCCGCTATTTGGTACACTCGGAGGTACGACGGTTGCGCAACAAGGGTGTTTCGCCGAATCACCTCATGCACAAAGTGCTCCCAGTATGGAGGCAGGTTCCAATAGTTCTGTAAGTCGGGCTCGATAAACATCGTTCCGTAGCCCATCGCGTCCAGCCGATCCAAGGTCTCGTTCAGTGCCGCCACGGGCACCTCCTGGACAATCGCCGCGAACCGCGACCGGGGCCACCCGGGGTGAAAGAGGGTGCGATCGAGCAGTTGGTGCCACACAGCCTCGGGGTCCCGGAGGACCTCGAGCGTCGTCTCCAGCGTGTTCACCCGAAGGCGCGGTTGCAGATCCAGATGCTCCGACAGGAGGAATCCCTCGGACGGGTTGATCATGAGCCGACGGTATTGGTCGGTCCCAAGCCCGTGCTGGGCGATCGCGTAGAGCTGCGCGAACCACGGCAGCTGCTGGCGATCCACCATGTCGTGCGTCGCCAAGTCGTAATAGATCCCGTCCAAGGAGGCATTGGGCTGCGTCAGGGCGGCCGAGACAAAGCGCGAAATGTTCGCGAGACTGTTGCAGCAAACGGCAGCGCCTTGCACCGGCACCTGCTGGACCGGAACGTAGTGGTAGACGTCGACCCCCGCTTCTCGCAACCGCGCCGCCGCCGCGCGATTCGCCGACACGTTGCACGCCTCCGAGGGGCTCTGGAAATCCCACCCGGCGCAGATCGCGACCGAGAGGGGGGGTGCGTTGGGCAGCTGGGCGGCCCACAGCAGGCCGAGCGTGTCCGCGCTGCCCGGGGCCAACTGGGGGTTGTACAGCGGGACGTGGATCGTGAAACGGGGGGAGGAGAACACCGGCGGCGGCAGCAGCGACAGCAGCGACAGCAGCAGCGGCAGCAGCAGCGGCAGCGGCAGCGGCAGCGGCAGCGGCAGCAGCATGCCGCTCATCAGCTTTGTTCTTTGTTTTTTATTTATTTATTTATTTATTTATGTATTTATTTATTTATATGTTTATGCGTGTTTTGGGCACATTCTGCGACATTTGCGGAGAATTCCGTAGAAAGCGCGTATTGGACCACTGTTATCGCTCCTAATGTCGCAAAACGAAGGCACACATGCCACCATTCAGAGCTCCGCGCGACCCGCGTCGCAGCCAATGCTGTCTCCCTCGAGCAGATCCACGAACACGTCGAAGGGGTTGTTGTGGATGTAGAGCTCCTCCTTCGTGCAGATCTGGCCATGGATCCTGGGCTGCTCGTACGTGCAGTCGATCTGCGCGCCGAGGCTCTTGCCGGCGTAGCCGTAGTACGGCTTGTGCTGCTCCTCGGAGGGGAGGAGGAACATCGCGATGTAGCGAAGCAGGCACGGCTCGAAGTTGCCGTCGATCGGGGAGACGCGCTCGCCCGTGACCGGGTGCTTGGGGCCCATGAGGAACTTGTCGAGCTCGCAGATGCGGTTCTTCACGCTGAAGAAGCCCACCGTGTACAGGTGCTTGTTGTAGGTGCGCATCTGGTAGCGGTAGAAGCGGTTCGCGAACGAGCGCGGCACGATGTGGCGGTCGCAGCGCGCGTTGCGGTACGCGCGCCAGAGGTAGACGAGCCGCGTGACCGCCCAGTGGAGCTCCTCGCGCGCTTCGCTCGTGTACGAGTTGTAAAAGTCAAGGCGCTCGAAGAACAGCAGCTGCGTCTCGCGCTTGTAGCGGTGGCGCTCCAGCTCGTGCTCGGAGAGGGCCGCGGCGGGCGAAGCGGCGTTGAGCAGGAAGACGGGGTGCGCAACGAGAGCGAGAGCGAGAGCCATTGTGGAGCGAAGCTTGGGGTAGTAGTAGTAGTTAGTAGTTGGGTGGTGTTGAGATTGTTAGAAGATGTTGAAAAGATGGATTTTTGGTCGGGAACAAAACGAGTGCGCCCATTTAAAAAAGGCGAGCTCATTTTACAGGCCCGAAATCGCTATCCAGTTCAGTTCAGTTCAGTTTCAGGATACTAGTACTCTGGTCGGGGAACAAAAATGTGAAAATGATAACGGCCATTTAAAAATGGCGACATCATTTTTACCGGATATATTTTGGAAAAAACGAAGAGAGCAGCCGAGCGTCCCTGCAGACAACCAAAAATTCAGAAAAAGTACAGGTCTGTCCACCCAAACCCTGTACAGACCATGGCTGGCCCCAAGCCCGTCTCAGCCAAGGCCCAGCGCCGCCGCAAGGCGCAGCTGCAGGCCAGCGACCCCGAGTGGCGCAACCGCGCTCTCTCCCATGGCATCCCCGAGCGCTGGATCGACCTGCGCAAGGAGGTCTGCGGCAAGGAGACCCACATCCTCAACTTCGTGCAGGGGCTGTACGACGGGGAGGAGGGCGACAACTCCAGGTACGGCGACGCCATCCTGAAGGCCTGCAAGGCGGCCAAGCTCGGCCGCCCCGCAGGCGCCTTGGGCAAGCGCAAGCGCAGCAAGATGGACCTGGCCGGCGCGGACATCCTCGCATTCATGGCCGAGTTCGAGGTCCCGTCGCAGCCGCCCACACCGGAGAAGAAGAAGAAGAAGAAGAAGAAGACGACGGCAGGCCCCCAGCACGTCTCGGCCAAGGAGCAGCGCCGCCACAAGGCGCAGCTGCAGGCCAGCGACCCCGAGTGGCGCGCCCGCGCTGTCGGCAGTGGCCTCACCCTGCGCGACGTCGACCTGCGCAAGGAGGTCTGCGCCCTGCCGACCCACGGCCTCAGCTTCGTCATCGGGGTGCACGCCGGGGAGGAGGGCGACAACACCAAGTACGGCGACGCCATCCCGAAGGCCTGCAAGACGCTCAAGCTCGGCCGCCCCGCAGGCTCCCGCGACAGCGGCCCGCGCAATCCCTTCAAGCGCAGCAGGAAGAAGGCCCGGGCCGGCGCCCACACCCTCGTACGCATGGCCGCTGCGCTCGAGGTCCCGTCGCCGCAGAAGAACACCGAGGCGGCGCCCAAGGACTTCGCCCGCTCGCCCCGCTCGTCCCGCTCGCCCTCGCTCTCGCCCATCGACCACGGCGAGCTCCTCGACAGCCTCATCTCCATCCCGCTCAACAGCGACGGCACCCCGCTGCCCATGGGCAACCCCGCCATCGGCAGCACCACCGGCATCTACCCCACCACCGGCATCGACTTCCTCGATAACCCGAACCCCCCCGAAGCCGACCACCAGCGCCCATCCAGCCCCCAATTCACCCTCCATGTGTGATTGTGGCCGCGC
>CETY01018207.1_pt1 | contig 18717 bp, 15 predicted proteins | sample 361551 | NCBI WGS metagenome assembly CETY01 (sample SAMEA2623135, study PRJEB7988) | marine metagenome | biome: marine biome (ENVO:00000447); feature: deep chlorophyll maximum layer (ENVO:xxxxxxxx); material: "saline water (ENVO:00002010), including plankton (ENVO:xxxxxxxx)" | depth 45 m | reverse complement strand
GGGAATAAGTCTTTATCCCATACATGACTGAATAAATCGAAGGACATGGCCGAAGGACTCGATTCAAACTATGATAAGGTGACAATAGCCATCGGTATATCCGGTCTTCTGTTGTTTTCTGTTCTGGGTGTTGGACTCTATTTTCTGATAATGGATGATGCCGTAGAGATTGACACAGATTGGGATGATGATGGAGTTCTGAATGTTGAAGATTCATGTTCAGAAGGCGAGACGAGTTGGGTCTCTTCAATTGAAACAGATTATGACGGTGATGGTTGTAACGATCAACTCGAAGACCCTGATGACGACAATGACGGTATGCATGACAATCTTGACAATTGCCCAAAAGGTGTTATGGAATGGTCCGTTCTTACAATTGACGTTGACCAAGATGGTTGCAGGGACATTGATGAAGATCTTGATGATGATAATGATGGCGTAAATGATGATGAAGACTTGTATCCACTCGATCCTTTAGAATGGGCTGATTCAGATTCAGATTCGTATCCAGATAACTCAGATGCATTCCCATTTGACCCAACTGAATGGTCAGATTATGATGACGATGGAACTGGAGACAACAGCGATGTATTCCCATTTGACGGAACAGAATGGGCTGACCATGATGGTGATGGGACTGGTGATAATGCTGATCTTGATGATGATAATGACGGTACTCCGGATACAATTGATGTTGATGATACTCGTGATTCTGCTATAATTTTGAGCCTGGACTCAATCATTATTTTTCAGGATATGGACTTTGAAGATATAACTGAACTATATTTCTGTATTTTCTTGGATGGTGAATCCATTGATTGTACATATGGTACGAATGGTCTTTTTATTAAGAGCTACATTAACATTCAAGCCGATGAATTAAGGCAGCTTTTTTACGATTATACATTAGATCTTGATGAAACTCAACGTTATCATACGATCCGAGTAGAAGCATTTGATGATGATGCTCTTTTCGATGATGAAATAGATATCAATCCTGATCCTGATAAAGATGCTTTTGAATTCATCTTTGATTCACTAACAATGTTTGACAATATGTCGATTTTGGCAGATGGTCGTGAAGACTCCAGTAATGATGATAATGGAGCCCTCAATGTAAGCATACAACCCTTTGATATGGCCTCTCAATCCATTTTTGACTTCTATTGGAATTTTGATTCAAATCAATATCATCTGGAAAAAGTACTGAACTACACAACGTATTCCTATTATCGTAGTTTAGATCATTCAATCGATTGGTCAAATGCCGAGGACTATGATGATATCATCCCTCAATATGCTCGCTTCGCAACACCAGATGCTCCTTATGTTCAGGAATTGGCTCTTGAACTGAAGAATCTAGCCATACAGAATGGCTACACGACGAATATAGAGATTGCAGAATTCATTTACAGTTTTGTTGGCGCTATTCCTTATCAATATGATTTGGATTCGGAAGGTAATACGACTGAGAAACCTAAGTATCCAATCGAAATGTTGTTTGAAAATGGTGGGGATTGTGAAGATGCTTCTGCACTCTACATCAGTTTGGTCGAATCACTTGGTTACGATGCAGCCTTGATGCTTGGTCAGGTCAAGTCTTCTGAAGATGACGAGTGGGGAGGTCATGCTTGGGCTGTGATCAATATGCCTGCTGCAACTGGGGAAGGTTACTACGGCGAAGGCGACAAGTCATCAGTTTTCTATTATTTCGTTGAGACTACTGGATATTACGATGGCAGCTCAAGCATCGGTCAAATCCCTTGGTATGTGATTGATTATACCTCGTTTTACGATGTTGGCGAGTGAGACTGCGGCTTAGCGAATCCTTAATTGAAATCGACCATAGCATCGCACAATGAAGCAACCCCTTGCATTCCTTCTGGTGTTTGTGTTTTTGTCAACACCACTTGCTGGTTGTTTCGCGGATGATACAGAAACGATTGCGCCTACAGTTGAAACAGTTTGGGATTTTGAGAAAAACGAACTGACATGGTATCACTACGCTGGTGCAGTTGATGCTTGGGGCAATGATAGCATTGCTCTTGAAGGCAGAAACGTTCCTTATCCTGCCGAAGGAACCTACTACGGTATTGGTATGTCAACATTTGAACCAACCATGGGCATCACACAAACCGACATGATGGTCATGAGTTCGTATGGAAATGGTCCAGCTGGTTCGACTGCAATTATTTCATGCGATCTTATTGGAATGGTGGATGTTCTGGATTATACTTGCGAGAATGTATACGACCCATTCCTTCCTATTGCAAATTCAAATGATCCCTACATCTATGTCGATCCATGGACAAGTCGTATCATGAAGTTCGATATGCATGCTTTACTGGGTATGACCGTCGAATGGTCTGATGATGAAGGGGCAAGTTGGCAAGGGCCGAGTATTGCCACACAAGTCTATTCGGTTCAAGATCACCAAACAATTGCAAGCAGCAACATGCCTGCAGCATTCTACGAAACAACATGGATGTTCTGTATTAATGGAAACGCACCTCACCCTCTTTGTTCTTCGAGTCAAGACGGTGGAGCGACATGGGGTCCAGAAACCTCTGGAGCGCCCGTGACATGTTCCTCTGGAGGTCTTAGTGCCCATCTTGTTGGAAGTATTGATGGGAACTTCTATCGAGGAAATAAAGGCTGTAGTGGGGAAGGGTACTCTATCTTCAGAACTACGAATGCCGGTATCTCCTGGACTGAACATGAATTGCCAACATCCGTAACTGGAACTGCTGACACATGGAATGCAGAAGAAGCTCAAGTCGAAGTTGATAGTGAAGGAAATGTTCACGCGATGTGGATGGGTCTTGATAACATGCCATACTGGTCGTATTCAATCGATCAAGGTGACACATGGTCAAATGCAACGATGATTGCACCTCCAATAAACCTCTCAGGAACTGGATTCCCTGTTGTTGTTGCTGGTGATGCTGGTACAGTCGCATTCGGCTATGTCGGTGAAACTGAGGGCGATGAAGAGACATGGAATGCATATCTCACATATGCAACAGACGCATTCAATGAAACGCCTCTCCTCACGACAGTTCAACTCAATAATGTTGGAGACCCCATCGATCAGGAACCGGATTGTGGATACAATCGATGCGGTGGATTGGGGGATTTCCTCGATATTCGAGTCGATCAATATGGTCGTACATGGTTTTCTTTATCTCACAATCTTGCAGATATAGGTATCTTTGGAACAATTAACGAAGGTCCAAGTCTTCGTGGGGCTACAATCACCATGATGGATACAATGCCTGCTGGCGGAATAACTACGCTTTGATATTCCCTGCTTAGAACAATTGAGTTTGGTAACCAATACTTTTTGGTTGAGAATTTGAATTCAAATTCCACAAGAGTTCTGCAACAGACCATTTGGCTGATTCGACTGCTGCTTCAATAGTTCCAATAGGCTCACACCAAGCATCACCTGCGAATGAGATGCGTTCAATATCGACTTTCATTGGAACTTTCTTGGGGCGGGCAAATCTCCACCGATGTGCATGGATTGCTGCGTTTGAAACCCAATCAAATGATTCATCATCCAAGTCTGGTTTTATCAATTCAAGAATTTGTTCAATGATGAATTGTTGTGATTCTTCAAGATACTTATCGGACCACGTAGATGCCATCTGTAGGATGACATGGTTTGAGGACTCATCCTTAATTCCTCTTCTTATTTTTTCTATAGATGGGTGATTATAGGAGATTAATTTTTCATTAGCAGGATTTGAATGTGTTAAAATTAGTGTCCATGATGATTCGTATGGATGATTTTTCCATTCGACTGGCAACTCCTCTGAAATGAGTTCGTAGCATTGGGGAATAGGGCAGGTGACAATGATTGAATCAGATTTCCATACGATGCCATTCTCATCCTCAACATGGACGCATAGGTCTTGCTGAGTAATGCGAGTGACTTTCGTTTCACATATGACTTCTATTCCTTCCAACCATTCCTGTATTTGTTGGTCGGCATTAGGAATTTTAGTATCTCCAGTCTCACCATTTCCGTGGTTATACATCCCTTCAGGACGAGACTTTGTTGAGGATCTTCCTCCAGGTATTGTTCCCTTGTCGATGACAAGAACATCATATCCATAGGACTTGAGTAAATTCGCTGCAAAAGCCCCTGAAAAACCAGCGCCTATGACGATAAATGGATGAGATTGTTTGCTTGGTTTACGAAGGACATGGTTTTCGTATCTCGATAAATCAAGCCTTGATTTATGAGTTTCAATATCTCTCTTGCGCACAACACCCATGACAGGTAATGGTGGATGGAAAGGTCTGTCGAAGAGTCCATGGCACCATTGAATCCCAGCGATTGATGATGGGTCTCGTCCATCGAGTGCAAATTTATCATTGAGGTGTTGACCCATTTCGAGTGATTCTTCCAAACTTTTTGTCCACAGAGGCGTCGCTTTACCCCAAGTCATTCTGAGATTATTGTGAAGTTCCCCATGTCGATATAACGACGTTTGGCATAGATTCCAAAGCATGCTCGGGCTTTTACTTAACTCGAGTTGATTTATATCCAATACAATTGTACGAACATCCCTCTCTGTATCTCTCCATGAATCCTTAGCCCATTGGGGGAGGTTGTGAGCTCCGTATGGGTCTGAACAAGAATAGCAATGATGCCACGCATGTTCCCGGAAAATTAAGAGTTCATCTAGGAACTTATCTGCAGATTTTGTACCAAAGGCAGCAGCCTCTCTTGCCATTTTCATGACGGAAATTGTGCCGTAATGAATCGCGGCTGATAGTCGAGAAACTCCGTTAGGATCTTCTGCTTTGTTTCTTCTGCGAGCATATCCGGAAATTCCTGTTCGTTTGAACTCATCCCATCTGCTTAGTGCAGCGTATTGACCGCCTTTCTCACTCCATACCGGCAACACTGTAGCGTCAATATTGCAAGCCTTTAGAAATTGAATTCTCTGCTTCATTGGTCTAATCTCAGTCTCGATGTCGACTGGAGTGAATGGAAGTATGCCTTGCCATGATCTATTCTCAACCTCGAGTTTTGGCCAAGAATTATTGATTCTTGATTTCCGTAATCGCTTTGTAGCATTTCTGTACTTGAACGGGCGGTCAACGGATTTACCAAAAACTGTCATCGGCACCACGCAATGACAGTCGATTTCAATGACAGGACATGCAGCGATATTTCTAACATTTTCAACCCAATCTTTCCATGGAGGTAAAGGGAATAGGTCTGTAATTATCAGGCTGGCTTGAGTAGCGAGTTCTTTCATTACCAATTGTCTATTTCCTTCTCTTGCCACATGTAAGTAATAATCAACTCCAATCTTTCTTGATCCATCATGCATGTCGACTGATGCATCAAGAAGCATGTTATGATGTCGAAGAGAAGCATGCGGGTATCGCTCATCGATTCCATGGTATATGAAAAGAGGAAGGTCGAATTTGTTTGCAATAATTCGACCTGCATCAATTGCTGGATTCTCTTCTGTTCTAAAAGAGGACTTTAGCCAAACGACAACTGGGCCTGATTCAGAAATCTGAGATGGTTGGTTTACGTTACGACAACGCTCAGACAAATACTCAGGTAGCCCGAACACATGGTCTGCTCAATCACTTGATTCATATACTCCTGTTTGAATTCTGAGTTGGAAAAGTATCAATACTTTCAACGGTTCGGCAAATTATGGAACAAAAAACCTACCTTGTAACTGGTGCATCCAAAGGAATCGGATTGGAGTTGGCTCTATGTCTAGCGAACTCCGGTGTCAATGTGATTTTGTTAGCACGTGACACTCCAGTACTGAAAACTTCACTAGAATTGGTCCAGTCGATTTCTCCATTATCCACCTCCATTGGGTGTGATTTGGCTAGTAATGAATCAATCGACAAAGCGATTTCATCCTTGAAAAGTGATTTTAAGATACTCGATGGCATTGTTCACAACGCAGGAATGATTTCTCCTATCATGCCGATGAATAAAGCCTCTAGCGATGCTTGGGCAGTAAACATTCAGGTGAATCTCATTGGTGTTCAGCGTCTTACCCAAGGGCTCTATTCAATGATGAAAGCCTCGGAGCATTGCAGAGTGACTACGATTTCAAGCGGTGCATCGTTACGGCCAATCGAATCATGGTCGTCATATTGTGTTGCCAAAGCAGGTCAAGATATGTGGGCAAGATGCTTAGCGGCGGAAGGAAAAAGTGACGGAATCTCTGCGATATCTATCGCACCAGGAATTGTTGATACCGATATGCAAAAAGAAATTCGTTCTGCTGATTCAGAGGATTTTCCTTCACGTTTGTCGTTTGTTGGTTATTATGAGAATGGAGACTTAAGCGATCCTAGAGATGTCGCAAAGAAACTTATGCCGCTCATCACAAAGCATTCATTTGAGCAATCAGGACAACGGTTCGATGTCAGAGAACTCTAATCTTCAAGATTCGAAAACCCAACTGTCTTAAGCCACCACCTATGCGGTTTATTCATGCCAGGAACTGACAGAGTAGAAATCCGAACCCTAAAAGTTGGACGTTTTTGTGTCGTCGATGAAGAAGCGTACAAGATTTTGAGCATCTCAAAATCGAAGCCAGGAAAGCACGGTTCAGCAAAAGCACGTCTCTCTCTTGAGAGTATTTTCACAGGTAAGAAAATTTCACACGTTGGAACTGTTACAGATTCCATCAACGTTCCAATGATCGAAAAGGGAACAGCAATGGTGACACATATCGATAATGGTGAAGTTCATGCTATGAACATGCGAGACCACACAATGATGATTCTTCCACTTCCTGGTGAAGGGATGAACATCGAAGCTGGCAAAGAAATCATGTGGCAAGAAGCCCTTGGTCGTTACATCATCATTCGTGATCATTGATTTTTCAATGATTTCGCTGCTGATACAATCATCTCTTCGTGAGATTTTGATTTCCATCCAGTTTTCTCTACTGTGTTTGAACAGTCGTAATAACTCGTTTTGCCTAACCCACTTGTTATGAGTCGAGCCTCTTTGATGAAGAGAGACATAAATCGAACAATGAAATTTGGTAGTGTTCTTGTTGTAACTTTCCAACCCTTTGCTTTGAGAATACGAGCGATTTGAGGCATAGTAATTGGTGTTGAGGACATCATTAACCTCTCGCCTACGAGATGTTCATTTTCCAATGCTTCAACATGCATCCAAGCAACATCTCGAACATCAACTGGTGCAAAACTAATTTTGGGAAACCCTGGATATGAACTACTAATGATTGATTCGATAATTCTTAGTGATGTCCCAGAAGTTCCGCTATGTAAGGGCCCAAAAATTACGTTTGGATTTACAGTTGTCAATTGGGCATCATTGTTTTCTTCTATAAATTTCCATGCAGCCTTTTCAGCAAGAGTTTTACTCTTTGTATATGCCGAAACATCTTGTTCAAGATCAGTCCAGTTCTCGTGCGTGTAAGTCTGATTTTTCTTCGTAGGGGTTGCTCCAGAAATGGCAGCAGTTGATGATGTAATTACGAATTTACGTATTCCTGCATTGTATGCGTGTCTAAGAACTCGAACAGTTCCTTCTCTTGCTGGTCGAATGAGTACTTGTTCATCTTTTGGTTCTTGGGCAGAGAATGGAGAGGCTGTGTGAATCACAGCATCGATACCCTCCATTGCACTCTCCCACCCAGCATCTGAAAGGAGGTCAGTTGTGCATATTTCGAAACGATTTCCTGCATCGAAATCCTTTTTGATTTCATCATGTTTTTCCACTTGTGAGCGAGTTGTACCTCGAACAAAGTATCCTCTTGAAAGGAATTCATTGGTCACTTGGCGGCCAAGAAATCCAGTGCATCCAGTGACAAGTACTCGTTGAAATCCTTCGCTCATGTACATCCGACTTGTTATCTTTGGTTTGAAATTTTGTAACTCCGTGTAATTCGGTAAAATATGCTCAATTGTAGGGTGGCTTTTCATAAACCATGTCAAACGTGGTGTGGCTAGGGATACCATGAGCGAAGTTATACAATCGAATCAAATTAACACCACTCTCGATGGTTCTAAATCACCTCCTACTGACGAGGAAAAAGCGTTGAAAGGCTGGTATTTCTTCGACTGGGCAAACCAAGCATATGCGTTAACTGTTATGACTGTCATCGCTCCTGCCTTAATGGCAAGTCTGTACAATCAGGCTACAGGTACTCAATCTGGAGATACATTCTATGCAACAATTCTGACAATATCGATGGTTTTTGTTGTCTTAACTGCCCCAGCATTGGGCGTAATCGCCGATAAAATGCCGATTAAAAAGAAATTACTGAAATGGTATACTGTTGCTGGTATTGCCTTTACTGCCCTAATGGGTGCTGCACCTTACTTTGGTTCTAATGGCTATATTGTCCTTGCAGTTATGTTCACGATTGGTACAATTGGGTTTACTGGTGGTAACGTCATCTATTATTCCTTCATGCCATATCTTGGTAAGCGCGAAGATCAGGACAAGGTCTCAACTTGGGGGTACATGTATGGATTTATGGGAGGCTCAATGCTTCTTATCTTCCATCTAATTGTCCTTCTTGGTCTCAGTTGGGATACGAACTTCAAACTCGCAGTCATCTTTGTGACATCTGCATTGTGGTGGTGGGGCTTTGGTGCTCTCATCTTCAAGTGGACTCCTGAACCTGAAATCGCAGAACATGTCGAATGGAACAGTTTCGGTAAGAATAATTTCCGACGTGTTATTGGGGCTACTAAACTCGCATATGGGCAGGTATATACCACTGCAAAGGAGATTAGAAAGTTCAAGGTTCTTGCCTTCTTCCTTATCGCTTACCTTCTGTTCTATGATGGTGTAAACACCATTGCAAGTATGGCGAGTGCATTTGGTGAGTCAATTCTTCGCTTAGATCCAAGTATGAACGTTATTTTATTGCTCACAGTTAACGTCGTGGCTGTCCCTATGACATTTGTTTTCGGTAAACTTGCGGAAAAGAAAGGCACAAAGTTTGCTTTGATGCTTGCTCTTATCATCTACTCTGCTGTTTCCGTAACAGCAGCTGGTTTTGCACCACTCGAACTCGAAGGAGAAGAGGATGCTGCACGATATGATTTCCAATTTGAATGGGATGAAAATCCTGATGGCAATGACACAACAGATGACGGAGCCTATGTTTTGACAACATTGTATGACCGTGGATATGAAGGGTGGATTGCAGAAGATTCGAGTGGGGATGCTGAATTTAGAGATGCATTCCAAGAACACTTCCCTGAGACAGATTACAGCGTAGATGCAGCCGGTTCAAGCACGATAGGGGATGGGCTCCTAGTATGTCTGTTCATTCTAGCATTCGTTGGAATATTGGGAACTGGTATTATTTTCATCCAAAGAGCCAATTTAGGCATGATGGGTATCTTTGCAGCATTCTTGTTAGTTGGAGTGGGTCTCTTCGGAGCATCCTTCCTTGCAGAACAGGCTACTGAAGACGTAGAAGAAGTCAAAACCATCACAGAAGGTGATGCTACTGCATTAGTTGCTGAATTCAATAATACGAGCGATCACAGATTCTCAATCATCTTTATCGGTGGCAATGAATCAATTGCTGGTTCGTCAGAAGTCGGAGACACTCACCCAACACAAGTGGATCAAGGCGGCTTGATTGATGGATGGGCAAAATTGATGCGAGATTATGTTTGGGAACCTCTTGGTCTAGGTGTTTCTATGCAATGGATTATTCTCGGTCTATTTGTTGGATGCGCAATGGGATCTGCTGGTGCTCAAGCAAGATCGATGTTCTCTCAACTTACGCCTAAGTCTCGAGCTTCTGAATTCTTTGGATTCTTCGGATTCCTTGGAAAGTCTGCGGCTATGATTGGTACAGCCCTGTATGCGGTTGCAAGTACGACCTTCGACAGCCGTGTTGCTATCCTCAGCATCACCTTGGTGATTCTTGCAGGTACCTTCTTGACAAGTCGTGTCGACCTTGAAGAAGGAATCCGAGTCGCTGAAGAAGAAGATGCTCGTGCATACGGGCTATTGAACGATCCTGAATCCGTTGAGATTTCGATGGATTGAACTCGTTGAGAGGGATGGGGAAGTCCACACCGTTCTAATGCGAACTGTGGGCATTAGAATCAAGATTCTTCTAAGTGATAGACATATGTCGGCAAGCCCATCTCATTAGCCATTTCTGCAACTATTCTCGTCCATTTGCTAGTTTTACTTTCGAATGCGAGTACGTGGGTCGCAGCTTCAAGGAGTTTGTCTGTTAAGTCAGTAGGTGCTTCCCCTCGTCCTGAATCTTCAAGTCCTGGTCGTGGTTTCGCCCACATTTCTGAAAAGACGACAAATGGGATGTTGTTATTGTCAGCCCATCGTTCTGCAAGATAATCTACACCGCTTGCACCGCCTACGATGATAATGTCTGGATATCCTTCGAGTTGAATCCATTGATCTAGAATTTCTTCGATTACAGAATAATCATAATATCGGCTTGAACCAACCACGACGAGATTGATTATTTTCCCATCATTGTTCAAATCTTTTCCACCTAGCCGGGCGAGTTCCGTGATGCCTGTTTTTCCGCTCATGAGGTTGAATCACGTTAACAACAAATAAACTCTTTTACACACTGATTTTAATCCAATTAAGGGGAATTGTATTCAAGTGCCCGCGTTACCAGCAATTTAGAGGGGGAGACCATGTCCGCTGAAAATGAACTAAAAAGAGGTTCGACAGTCCAACGGTCTGCCTACAGGCAACCTGTAACTGCTAAGGGTCTTAAGGCCATAGAGGACGGAACTCTGACTTGGCTAGACGATGAGATGTACAACAATCTCAACACCGGTGTTCTTGAACAATACTTGGAAGAAAAGAACCTTGAAGAATCGTTTGAGGTATCGCATTGGTCCTCACCTAAGGTTCTTCTTGGAATCGCAATTGGTGCAGTATTCTCTGGTGTTACCGCCTACATCGGTCTCAAGCTAGGATTGGCGATTTCTGCTGCTTGGTACATTGCCTATCTTCTTGGAATGGCGCTTAAATGGTCTCCGTCTGAAGTGAACATCGCGACATCCGCAACAACTGGTGCGACCCACGCTTCAACAGGATTCATTTTCACATTCCCTGCCATTTTCTTGCTTGCTTCGAAGGCCCAGTACTCTTTGGCCGATGGACCTTTGATTACGTTAGAGGATGGCGAGGCGTTTCGACTAGCTTTTATTGCGATTGTAGCCTCGATGTTCGCTGGTTTCCTTGGAGTCATGTATTTCATTATTTTCAGACGTGTATGGCTTGTTGAAGATCCTCTCCCATTGCCAGGGTTTGAAGCGACACTCAAGATGCTTGACATTGCTTCGGATGTAAATACTGGTGCGGTCGAACATGCTCGTGAATCATTGAAAACAATTGGTTTATGGACGGGCCTTACAATGATTGGAATGTTCCTCATAGAATATCCTCTAATTTGGTTATCTGACAAGAAATTATCTGTTATGGACTACTTAGCAGAAACACTCCATGTCGGTGATGTTGGACTCGCCTCATTCTACAGTGCAGGTAAGATTCACCAACCTTCGGGTATCTATGAAGATGGTTCATCAAAGAAATACACTCAATGGTCGGAAGACAGCGCTTGGAATCCTTTCGCTTACACCTACGTCGGTGTGGCTTTGACTCCATCTATGTTTGCGATTGGTTGGTTCATGAAGACTCGTGTTGCCTTTTTGGTTAACCTTGGGACTCTAGTCGGTTGGTTCTTCCTCGTGCCTCTTGCAGTTTACAGCAACTTCCCAGTGTATGACGCAACACTTCAAGCAAATGTCCCAATTCAAGATTATGCATCTGATGGTGGGAAAGCGCTTCAGATGATTGCCTTCTCTAAGACGGTTCGAACAATTGCCATCGGTTCAATCGTTGGCGGTGGTATGTTTGGTCTTGCCAAGATGTGGAGGACCTTTGCAAACATCTTCAAAGACATTGGTTCCGCATTCAAAGGAGAAGGATCACAAGAGTATATGGAAGGAAAAGGATGGTATGAATGGCCCCTCATGCACATTCCCATATTCATGGGACTGACCTTCCTTTCAATGATTCTCATCTTCTGGATTGGAGGCTTCCCGATTGCTGCAGCGTTTATTTTTGCTACTGTGCTTATTCTTACCACCTTCCTTTTGGGTGCTATCGCAGTTCGCGTTATGGGTGAAACAGGTATCGAACCAGTTTCGGGCACTTCCTTCATCGTCTTATTGATGCTCCTTGGTTTGTTCTTGAATTTTGACAGTGCACTTGGATTGTCAAAGCAAGACGCTGTTCTCCTTGGATTGGTTGGAACCACAGTCTTTGGTTCAGCGATTTCTATGTCGGGAACTGTCATTGGAGATTACAAGAACAGTCTGTACATCGGAAATCGTCCATATCACATCTCTAAAGGGAACATCATGGGTGTGGTCCCAGGTGCAATCATAGGAGCTGCAGTAGCGATTTTCTTATCCATACAACTCGCTGAAGGCCGAATAGACCTCATTGCACCACAAGCAAATGCGTTTGCAACGTTCTCGGTTATTTTTGCTGAAGGTCAGGGTGATCTTTATCTTCTTGGAATTGGATTCCTTCTCGGTATGTTTGTTGAATGGGTCACAGGAATGGGAACCTCATTCGGTTTGGGTATGTATCTTGACGTACCTCACACTCTTCCAATGCTTATTGGTGGATACAGTCGTGATAAGTGGGAAGAGAGAAAACTCAAGCCTAAGATTGAAGCCATCAAAGAAGAGGAAGGAGCGACAGCTGCCGAAAAGAAGCGAGCACTCATTCTCTTGAGCACGTTCATGGTTGCTGCAGGACTGTTAACTGGAGAAGCGTTCTTCGGAACAGAATCGAGCATCCTTTCGTTCATCGACACGCTTGTTGCGGAACCAAATAGTTCTGGTTGGTACATTGGTCGTATGGCTGGTTTCATCGGATTGAATGTTGGTATTGGCTATGGAATCTATGCTCTATTCAAGCGAGCTGGCGTTATTGGTGGAAGCCCAGTCATGGATGCTGAGTTAGTCAACGAGTCGTGAAGTGCATGAGTGGGTCGAGCGTCCCATCGTATGTTTGGGCAGTATTAGGAATTGCAATTTTTGGCGTATCGAGTGCTGGCGCAATTCTCACTCACGTGGACGAGATACCACCTCTCCTACGAGCGTCTTGGAGGCTACAACTGACTGCATTATTGCTTGCTCCAATCGCACTTTGGCAATGGAATTCAACAGAGCTCAGAATCAAAAGAAAGGTATTCGAGGCTAAGAATTTGAAAATCCTCGTAGGAAGTGGTTTCTTCCTCGCTCTACATTTTGGATTTTGGGTGACGTCTTTAGATCACACATCACTCACACATTCCTTGCTCTTTGTCACTGCACATCCGCTTGTTGTTTTGATTGGAATGTTTTTCTTTGTCCGTAAACCTAGTCGATTGGAACTTATTGGGGGTATAGCAGCATTTACTGGTGCAGGAATCTCATTACTTGATGCAGGAGATGCCCAAGGTGAGCGATCCGTGACTTTCTTTGGTGATCAATTGGCCTTCCTAGGTGCTGTTTTCGTCGTAGGTTACCTTGTCTGTGGTCGTATTTTACGAGAATGGATGCCTTTGTTTGTCTACGCTTTTCCAGTAACACTAATTGGGGGTTTGTTACTTATTCCTGCCTCATGGATGCTTGAATCGAAATTTTCTTCACTTGGAGCGTTCGGATACTTCACCCATTCAACTCTTTTGTGGTTTGTTCTTCTTGCATTTATTGCAGGAGTCCTTGGTCATACTGGTTTGAATTACTGTCTGAAATATGTCTCTCCGCTACTGATTTGCATCAGTGTGACACTTGAGCCTGTTATTGGATCCCTCATCGGCTGGTTATTTTTCTCAACCGGTGTCCCTGGATTGTGGACATGGGTTGGCGGCCCTATTCTCATGCTTGGTATTGTATCAATTATTTACGGAGAACACCTTTCAAATCAAACAGCATTTCATAGAGCAGATGAACAAGGGAGTGACGAATGATGTCTAAGAAATGGGTCTTGTTGACAAACGATGACGGAATTGAAGCGCCCGGATTTGAGATGCTTGTTAAGTCGTTAAACAAGAGAGGAATCGCTATTATTGCCTTTGCTCCATCAAACAACAAATCCGCATGCAGCATGCAAATTAATCTTGGTAAATCAATGGATTTACACAACAGGAATGACCTTGTTTCAAGCTGGGATTTGGAATCATCAGTTGGATGTCACCTTTTTTCTCTAGACGGAACTCCATGCGACACAATGATCGTAGCACTTGATGGTGGTTTAGACAAGGTTCTACCCGGAATCGTCCCCTCCTTGGTTGTATCAGGTGTGAACTTGGGCCCTAACCTCTCTCAAGACTCATACCATAGCGGTACGATGGGTGCAGCAAGAGAAGCCGGTTTGTACGGTATGCCTGCGATTGCGTGTTCATTTACATCCTTTGAAATCAAAGGTATGGAAAGAGGAATAGAAGGTTCTGTTCAATTGGTCGAACGTGCTCTTGAAGTCCTTCCAACGACGCCACAGAATCTTTGTCGACCACACATCGATGCTAACGCCTTCCATGTTTCGAAGTGGCCTATTAATGCAGAACTAAGGAGCAGTGAAGATGCAATGAACATGCTCCTTCACGCCTTTCAGCATGGTGAATTAATGTTGAACATCAATGTCCCACCCACTTGGAACGGGGAATTTGAAACAACGAGATTGGGCATGAGGTGGTATAGAGACGCAGTACAATTTGGTGATGACGATCATGATGGCACAGTCGAGGCTCGATTTACAATCGGTGCAGCATACATTGATACGGAATCCGTTCCTAAAGGGGATTGTGATTCTGTCGCAAACGACTTTGCAAGTATTTCCTCACTCGCTAATTGGCCTCAAACTCATCCGTTAGCATTGGATGATGAACTTCTATCTCATGCACTTGAACAAGGGACAGATGGTTTCCCTCAGTGGCTCAGAGATTAAGATCAATATTCTCATCCAACAAGAAATGGCACAGCCCAATTGCAAGATGTCCTTGGAGCCATGTTGATCCTAGTGAACGAGGGATTCCATCTTCAATCTCTAACGGCAAATCATCTGAGAGAATAAATGCAATATCTTCAGAGTTGGGATTGGAAGACGATGGTAAAATTGCCTTTTCATTCCACAATCGTTCGGCATTAGCATCGAGACGAATCTGTGTTATATCTTGCCAATCCTTTAGGGTATGTTGTAAGGTACCACCTCCATCATGGACGCCAGGGCTTCTCTCAACCCACTGGCCGATAGCAGGCATAGGCTCTTTGATGGATTTAGCAATCAATCCAGCAACACTTCTCTCTTCAGCATGAAATCCTCTTAATTCAGAACCAACAAATTTCAGACGACGGTGAGGTCCAGGTCCACCTTGAAGATGAAGAATAACCTCAACTTCTTCTCGAATTCCATGAGACTTCAACAAGGCGGCCATTAATCCTCGAATGAGGACATCTATGCGTCCTGCGCCTCCTGCTAAATCATTCAAAGGAAGTTTCCCCTTGCTCATGGCTCGATGCCCTACAAGTGCAAAGTAGCGCACATTAATCTCCTCGTTCAATGATCGTGCGGAGAGCATCACAGAGGTCGAATTCACTTTCAAGCACAAAGTGACTGCCTTGTTTGTCCACAAGATATCCTCTTGGTTTTGAGGAATCCCGTAAATCTTCTAATCGATTCGCAACGACAGCAGTCATTCCTGAATGTTCAATTTGAGCAACAGCTCGATGAATGAGATCACGTTGCTTTATTCCTGATTCTAACTTAAACCCAATGCGAGTCGAGCCAGTAGTCTTTGATTTTAATTCAAAAATATGTTTGTCTCCTTCAATAAGCGTGATATCAAGAGGTCCTTGTTGACTTGCTAGTTTCCCATTAGCAGGATTCTCAACAACGTAATCAAGTACCGCAGCAGTATGAACCCAAGCATCGATGTTATCATTAGCAATAGCCATTAATTCCTTGAGCATAACTTGAGGCTCTGGGGCTGAGATACAGAGGGGCAACCATCCAGGCATCTGTACGGATGTTTTTCCAACAACACATGTGATGTCGTGTCCATGTCGATACATATCATCTGCTAGGAGGAAACCTGTTTTTCCAGAACTTGTGTTTTGAATTCCACGAACATCATCAATAGGTGAATATGTACCTCCTAAAGTGACTACGACACTTTTTCGATTGGATCTCTTTGAATTAAGACCATGAGCAAAGCGTGCAACAATGTGTTCATGATTTGGAGTCTTTCTTTTTCCTTCTTCTAAATCACCCCACATGACATCGATTCCTTCTTCACGAAGGCGTTCTACTATGTCGTCTGTCACTGGATCCGAAGCCAGATCGCCATGCATACTCGGTACCATTAGGACGTGAGTATCTCGAGAACGGGCAGCACTTAATGCCATGAGCAAAGGTCCTTGCTGCATTCCATGAAGATGAGCAGCAATTGTGTTTCTTGTTGCTGGAGCAACAAGTATGGCATCTGCATCTTCGAGTTGCTTCATATCGCCATCCCAATCTGTGATCACTTCGCATTGGCTTGCCCATTCAACTGCCAATGGTGTAATGACACGTTGAGCTGATTCAGTCATGATGACCAAGAGGTCTGCTCCATGACGTCGTAATTCCCGAAGTAAGCGGACAGTATCAACAGCAGCGATACCTCCTGTGACGCCAACGATGATTCGATGTCCTGAAAGGCTGGTACCTTTCATTTCAACACCGGTATCTCCCACGGTCATGTACCTGCGAGATGCTCGTCTATCATGACTTCTTCGTTTGACACAAGCATTCTTGATTGGTGGCGTCCACCGTTCTCCATGGCAGGGGACCGTAGGGAGGACATTGTTCTTGCAGGTTCAGGAGGCCAACAAGCCTCAATGACCCTTTCGACTCTGTTCGATCAGACTCATCGAAGCACTTCATTGGTCTTGGCTATTGACAGTCTTATCATTGTCCTAATCGCTTGGGACATTGCAAGTGTTTCCCAACCACTCCTAGGTCGCGTGGCTCTCCTAGTTTGGGCAATTCCTCTTTTTGCTACTACCTCAACTTGGTTTTCTTATCGCTCAAGAAGAGCATGGGCATATTGGCCGGGTGCAATTGTCTTAACATTGGCCTCCCTTGTGTTTTTGTTTTTGTTTTTACTCAATCTGTATAATGTCATTTTAGGTTCGGTTGGTTCAATTCTCTTCCTCCTGATTATGGGATATGCTTCCTACAGTTCCTTCAATAGAATGCGTTACCACTTTTCTCCTCTGTACAAGCAAGGTTACCATACATTGGTTTCAACACCTGAAGCAAATCTAATGGATGGAGAAATGCTTGCAGCATGTCCAAACTGTATGGCTGTCCTTGCGATTCGACCAGACCTTCTTTCACCAGAAGACACTTGCCCGCACTGTAACAACCCGCTTGTAAGTCGAGATCTGGCCTCTCGTCATGGTTGGGAAGAAGAATAACTTAATCACTGAACAAATTATCAAGCTCTTCTTTCTTAGTTCGTTCTTCGAAAAGGGCATTAATGATTCGAAAAACGCCTGCTGGTGATTCTTGATCCATGTTGAATTCGCCTTCTGAAATGACCGAAGTTCCATTCATTGCAGAAATATTCATAATTTCGTTATTGTTTTGCTCTATGATTGTGAACACCAAATGAATTCCCTCCTCGTTCGAATCTTCAAAATAAACGATTCCCTCGCAAGGATGTTGTGATTCCAATATCTTCATTACATCCATTGTTGACTTTAATTTCCAAGATTCTTCGTGGTTATTGATTATCGATCTTACATGAAGGGGCTTGCTTCCGAAGACTTTCTTGTTAGCTTTGTACCCTTTTTCAATAGTTGAGACAACCTCTTTCAATTCATCGATATCATGACCATATCGTTTCCAAATTTGAAAACCTCGGGCTGCAATTATCAAAAATATGATGATTCCTGTAACTAGTGTTTCTGACATAATATTCATCCTTATGTTTGCTCGGTATTAATCCATTTATGAACAAGTTTAGGAAGAATTTCTCCAGCTTTTCCTTGATGGAATTCATCAAAGAGGTGGGAGTTTAATGGCGGGTCTAGATTGATTCCAATACAGTGTGTTCCTTGTTGTTTAGCAGATGCTAGAAACCCTGCTGCTGGGTAAACGTGGCCGCTTGTTCCAATCGAGATGAAGATGTCACACTGATTCAACGCGGCCTCAATTTCTGCCATTCGCATAGGCATCTCATGAAACCAAACGATATGGGGGCGCATGACCGAATTGGTGCAAACAGGACATGAGACAAAAGAAGTAGTCAGATCATGTGATTCAATCATGGTATCGACATGATGACACTCTTCACAGCGTAATTTCTCGAGCTCTCCATGCATATGTACAGGATTCTTAGAACCTGCACGAGCATGAAGATTATCCACATTTTGAGTGACGAGAAGCATTTCATCAAGATAATTCTCGAGTTTTGCAAGTGCTAAATGTCCAGGGTTTGGTTCAACTTCAAACAACTGTCTCCTTCTTGCTTGATAAAAATCCCAGACGAGTTGTGGATTTCGTTCCCAGCCATCAGGTGTTGCAACATCCTCGATCCTGTGTTCTTCCCACAATCCATCTGATGCTCTAAAGGTCCGAATACCTGATTCAGCACTGATTCCAGCACCAGTTAAGATGACGAC
>CETY01021135.1_pt1 | contig 19003 bp, 27 predicted proteins | sample 361551 | NCBI WGS metagenome assembly CETY01 (sample SAMEA2623135, study PRJEB7988) | marine metagenome | biome: marine biome (ENVO:00000447); feature: deep chlorophyll maximum layer (ENVO:xxxxxxxx); material: "saline water (ENVO:00002010), including plankton (ENVO:xxxxxxxx)" | depth 45 m | reverse complement strand
ATTGAAGAAATCTATAGCCATGGGTTGTTTATTTAGTAAAATTTATTATGAACTAATCTCGCCGTTTTCTTCCAGCTCTTTAATGTCATCCAAAGTAAGTGAGCGGTCTTCTTTAAAGTTGAGCTGAATATCGGTTTTAACCGGTCGTCCGTCAACGTGAAACGAATTATTTCCGTTATATGTTGTTGAAAATGATTCCAAATAACACTCGGCCAGTGCTGGAAAACTAACAAGTCTGCCTGAATCTCCGGCCGCACTTTGATTAAATTCTATTTTCCATTTAGGGGGATATCTTAATACCGCTCCCGCATTTGCTTCTGCTGGATAAATTGCTTCACGAAAGGAGGTAATCATAGAGTGTATATCCCTTCCTTCATCTTGTGTTGAAGGAACAAGCTCGTAACTAAAACTAAATCCTCGAGTGGATACCGAAGTAAATTCGGTGGTAACATTTTTATTAAACGTTGCGCCAATTGCCAATGCAACTCCTTTACCAAATCCTCCGCTATCTTGAAGCTTAGCACCAGCAGCTAATGCCGCACCGGGCGCAAGATTTCTTACAAGATCCACAACGTTTCCCGACTTACTATCTCCTGAAAAGATTCCCTTAACCGCATCAATACCTTTGCTAGCAACATCGTTAAACTGCGATTGGAGTTGCGCTCGTCCTTCGGATGAAGTTGCTGAACGGGTTAAATCCATTGCAAGTTTAGCGCCAAATCCCAATTCTGTATCACCGTATTGGGCAGTATCACCGGTTGCAAAAGAGCTTGGTGCTGGAAGAATGATAGTTCCTTCCTTATGGCCTTTGCCCCCTTTACAGAAAAATTTCACCACTGGACGAAGGCCTTCTTCACTGTTTAAAGAACTTGGGAAGATAACAGAACGAAATGTTCCAGCAACACCTTGCTCTAAACCGGTGAAGTTTGACCCCTCCTCTATAAACGCAGTTGCTACATCAGAGACGGCGCCCACCTGATTCGCGGTTCGTTCCGCTCCTGCCGCGTCCATCGCTTCTCTAGTTGTTGTTTTTCCGTTTCCCATATTACTATTTATAAATAATTCTGTAAAAATGAAATATTATAGTGGATCTTTTAAGCCTAAAAATCGCGAGAAATATCAAGGGGATGTTACTGCGATAAAGTACCGCAGTATGTGGGAGCGGCAAGTGTTTCGGTGGTGTGATGATAACAGCTCTGTTGTTAAATGGAGTTCGGAAGAAATAGTCATACCTTATCGTTGCAGAACCGATGGAAAATCACATCGTTATTTTGTAGATTTATTTATAGAGTTTAAAAGCGGGCAAAGATACCTTATTGAAATCAAGCCGAAGAATCAAACCGTTGAGCCAAAGGTTCGCAGTCGTAAAACAAAAAAGTATATCAAAGAGGTAATGACATATGTCAAGAACCAAAGTAAATGGGAAGCAGCCACTGAATACTGTGCAGACCGTGGATGGACCTTTGAAGTTTGGCACGAAGATGTAATAAAAGGCCTAGGAATTAAGCTACTTACATAGATTCTATATAAATAGTTTATGTATGGCAAAGTGGACTTCATTTGAAAGCATTGTAGACAAAGCAGAAGCCAAAGGCATTTATGAAAAAAGCGCCGAGGCATCTTTGTCTTGGTTTCGCCGTAATGTTCAAAGAATGTTTGGTGCAACTCCAAGTGAAATGCAAAAAGCTGAAGAACTTGAAACAGTAACCGCTGCGCTTAAAGGAAGAATGTATATGTATGGATACGATCCAAAGCTTAAAGAAACTCTTCCTTATTACGATACCTTTCCTCTTATCATTATGGTAGGTCCGGCAAAAGGTGGTTTTTACGGATTAAATCTCCACTATTTAGACCCTCGCCGAAGAGCACAATTCTTCGACGAACTTAGATCAAGGTTACTACAAGAATCACCGGATGGAGAAATGGATAAATTCATGCTTTCATTTAAAGCCCTTTCGAGTGGAGGTAGACTTGGATTTTTTGCTCCAGCTTGGAAACATTATTTAACAAGTAACATTAGAACACAAATTATTAAAGTACCTTCAAAGTACTGGGAACCAACAATATTTTTACCAACGGAGAGATTCCAGAAAAGATCGAAACGGCATGTTTGGAAAGAATCCAAAAAAATTATTTCAAGACGATAAGCAGTTATGGCAGATACAAAACCACATTCAAAGGCATCTATTAATAATTTAAAAAGCATTATCGCAAAGCGAGGAGTGGCTAAAACAAATCGTTTTGAAATTGACTTGTCCAGTATAGGAACGGTTATTGATGCAAGCACCACGGATATCAGAGACTTGGAAGTTTTGGTTACTTCTGCTCAGCTCCCAACTCGCTCACTTACTACATTTGACTACGGTCTTTACAGAAACAATGTATCTTTCCCTACAGGATTCGTGAACAGCGATTTCTCTATTAGCTTTACACTAACCCAAGATTATTTTGCAAGAACAATGTTTGACAAATGGTTAAACAAAATAATTACAAAAAAGGATTACTTGGTAGCATATCCAAATCAATATAAGTGTGATATTGGAGTCAGGCAGCTTGCTAACGATAAAGATGAAACTATAATTTATGAAGCTAAGCTAACAAACTGTTTTCCTAAAGGAGTTTCTGAATTGGGTTTTGACTCCAGCGGAACTGGTGCTGCAACTCTTTCTGTTAGCTTTTTGTATGATGACCTTGAGCTTCCAGAAGATAGCTGATATATAATATATGAATCTACCAAAGTTAGAAACACCAAAATACCAGTTAACCATTCCTTCAACGAAAAAGGAAGTTGGTTATCGTCCATTCCTAGTTAAAGAAGAAAAGATTTTATTAATTGCTCAAGAAGCTGGAGGAGAATCCGACTTGCTGATGGCAATGAAAGATGTGGTAACTTCTTGTACGTTTGGTGAAGTTAACGTATCCAATTTGGCTTCCTTTGATTTGGAATATATCTTTCTTAAGTTACGGGCCAAGAGTGTTGGAGAAGAAGCCGAGCTTGGAATCAAATGCGACGAATGCGACGAGGTTAATAAAGTCACAGTCAATCTTGATGCCATTGAAGTTACAAAAGGAACCCCTCTACCAAAGAAAATCCAACTTAACGAAACAATTGGTATTGTTCCTCAATACATTAAAGTTGCTGATTTAATTAAGATTACTAAAAAGACAGATAAAGGTGATATCCTTATCGCTTCTATTGCAGCATCAATCGAAAACATTTACGATGAAGAAAATGTATATCCAATTGCAGAAGCTTCTGATAATGATGTAAAAGAATTTATTGAAAGCCTTAACAAATCACAAATTGAAAAGATTGAAGAAGTGGTTTCTGGAGCCCCAAAACTTCAAGAAACCGTTTCCTTTACTTGCGCAAAATGCGGAGCTAAGAACGAAAAGGTTTTAACTGGTATTGAAAGTTTTTTCGTATAAGCCTCTGCCATGAATCATTAATGAATTTATATCAAACAAATTTTGCATTAATGCAACACCATAAGTACAGCTTAACCGAGCTGGAAAATATGATACCATGGGAGAGGGAAATTTATGTAGCACTTCTCATTGACTGGATTAAAGAAGAAGAGAAGAGACAAAAAGAATCATAAACATTGCTAACCACCACAATGAAAGAAGTAATTCAAAAGCTAAAGGACCTAACCGAAACAGAGGAACGCGGACAAGTACACGCTGAAAATCATTTTACAGGATTAAAAATTGAACTTGATTCTGTGCGTGCTGCTATTATTTCTGCTGCAGCCGTTTCCGATGCTCAAAGATTAAGTTTGGCAATGCGAGCTGAAAAGTTGGCTACGGCTGAAGCTCGTCGTCGCGCTCTTGCTGAAAAGGAAGCAAGGCAGGAGGCTGATGAAATGCGAAAGGCTCAACTTGCTGCAGGCGCCGGTGGTGCCACTGGAATTGATTTAAGTTCGTTTCAACCCAAAGAAGAAAAGAAAGGAATTGTAGGTACGATTGTGGCTGCCATTGCTGGTGTTGTTACAACGGTAATTGGTTTTATCGAAGCGGTAAAAGCTTCTCGTGTATTCAAACTTCTTAAAAAGCGACTTGGAAATTTGTTTAAGCCGGGCGGTGCACTAGGAAAGATAGGCGATTTATTTAGAAAGGGTGGGCGCTTCTCCAAGATAGGCGAAATCTTTACTAAAGTGTCTAACTTTTTCAAAGGGTTTGGAAGTAAACTTACTCCATTATTTAAAAAGGGTAGTACGCTATCAAAGATTGCCCCACTCTTTAAAAAGATAGGTGACTTTTTCAAAACGTTTGGAAGTAAAGTTGGTAATTTATTTAAAGCCGGGGGTTCGGTAGCAAAGGCCGGTGGTATATTTTCAAAGGTGTTTGGAGTAATTGGAAAACTTGGAGGCGTTCTTGGTAGGGTCTTTGCTCCTCTTGGTGTTATCTTAGGAGCCTTTGCAGGAATCTTTGATGCGGTAAAGGCAGTTCAAGGCGAAGAAGGAGGCTTAGGTGATAAAGTAATTGCAGGTATTACCGGATTCTTTCAAGGGTTTATCGGGTTTGCGATTGGCGGTCTTTTGGATCTGGGTAAAGACTTGCTTGCTTGGCTGCTTGGTGTATTCGGGGTTCCTGACGAGAAGCTGGAAGGTATGAAAGAATTTAGTGTTACTGACTTTCTCAAAGACACTATAGGAAATATATTTGAAGGCATTAAGGCGTTTTTCAAGAGTGCCTTTGATGGAATGTTTGAAGGATTCTATTTAACTGAAGGAAATATATTTCAAAAAATCCTAGGTGGAATAATGGGACTTATTACCGGTTGGGCCAACGGTCTTCTAGAAGGCTATTCCAAAATCATTGATGGTATTGCAGGCTTCTTTGGTAATGATGAGTTTAGTTTCAAGGATTGGCTCATGGGCACCATGCTAAATATATTCAATGGCATCAAAGACTTTTTCAAAGGCGTAATCGAGAAGGGCAAAGAACTTATATCTGGTATGGCCGATAAAATAGTAAGTATTGGGGATACGATAAAAGGCTTTATCAGGGATATGTTACCTGACCCAGATGGAAAAGGATTATTTGGTTTAGCAGGTAAGCTACTAAGTAAGACTGGAATTTATGACTTTGTTGGCGCGGATACTGCTACAGGAACCGATACAAAACCTGTTGATAACTCAGTTATAATTCCTCCCACGGCAGCAGTTGGTGAAGCTTTAAATCAAGCAGGTAGTATGACCAATTCTACCAACGTAACTGTTGTGAATAATAACGGAGGAAACGTTACCAATACAACTACATCAAGTCAAACCAATAACAGCTCAACGGCGTCTCCTCCTGTGTTAAGTGGTTCGGCACTGGCGATGTAAACAAAAAACCCCGCAGCTGAATTAACAACCGCGGGGCCTTTCTTAGTTGAGGTAACCTTACTGTTGAGCAAGCTGAGCGAAATACGACAGTGTATCGTCGTCATCACTACCACCGCTTTCTTCAACTGGAGCAGGTTCTGGAGCTGCGGCATCTGCGCCTAGCCCAGGGATTTCATCCTCTACCTTATCAAGCCCTGGAGCTGAAGGTTCGTTAATGGTTGCATGAGCACTCACACTAGCAGAACCATTAACCTCTTCTTCGCCAAGAACTTCAATAAGCTTACGCTTGAGATCTTCATACGACTTGTATGTTGAAGGATCAACAAACTCAGTTAGCGCATAAAGGCTTTCGTATGTATCGCGAAGTCGAGCTTCATCGTCAGCAAAAAGTGCTGTAGCAGAATCAAACTCAGACTTGTCGTAGTTACGATAACCTTCGAAATTACGAATCTTCAACTTGAAGTTTGCGCCTTCCCAAAAGTCAAACGGGTTAACCGCTTTCTCATCTTGGAATTGAGGCTGCATAACATCCATAATCTTGTCAAAGATTTTCTTTCCGTACTTGTAAAGAAAGGTCTTACCTTCGTTTTCAGGATTAGCAGGATCGGATACCACAAGGATATTTGAAACATAGTGCAGGCGCCGCTTGCGCGAACGAGCAATATCTTTATCAGATTCAACTCCGCTGTTCCAAAGGCGACCGTTAAGTTCAGAAACAGGATCGTCTTTACCAATGCTTGTTAGAGAATTCTCAATGTACCAACGTCCAGTTGGACCTTGAAACCCATGATCCCAATAACGGACCCACGGAAGATCATCTCCTTCTTTAGCAGGAAGAAAGCGAATTACCGCATATCCATTTCCGCTCTTATCTACTGCAGGCTTCCAGAGACGGTCGTCACCATAGTTGTTTTTACTAGTGTTTCCGCCGACTTTTTCAGCCGCTTGAACAAGCTTACCAATGGCAGCTTGACGATTTGCTTTTAGGTTATCGAATGACATATTGTTTTGTATTACGTTGTATTGCGTTGTATTGTAGCGCGATAATATTATACCATATTATCACTATTTTGTAAATACAGAAAGTACATTTTCTGTATATTTTTTCAGGTCTGCAGCATGAACCAAAAACGGTGCATACTTTGAGACCAGAAAGGATGTGCCCTTTGATACTTCCAAAGGGTCTATAAGTTTCTTATTTAAGCGAGAGGTAAAGCTTAGCATATTTTCAAATACGGCGAGCGTCTCAATAGAGATCTTACCTCCTACATATAGTTTATATATCAAAGGAGGTTCGCTAAGATCATCAGGTAAAAAGCATTGATCAAAAGTTAGGCTTTGGCGTTCAGCTTCTTCACCAATAGTTGCAACATCAGTTTTAAAATTATAATCAAGCGCTTGAACCTTTCCAGTCCAGTTGTTATACGCTCCTTCGTTACACTCTCCGATCCACTTGTTACCAGCAATAAGGTTTGCAAGAGAATAAAGAATTACTTCGTTTCTCTTGGGATACGCTCTGGCTAACTTTTCAAACTGATACCGATTCTTATGAGACATGAACGTTTCACGCTTGCACCGTGGACCTTTAAAGTTAAACTTAAAAGCATCGTAATCCCTTTCGGAATTAAAATGTAGAGACATTGCAGTGAATGTACTCCAAGCATCCATTGGTGTGCAGCTTTCGGTATTCAGTGTTATCATACAAGCTTTGCTGTATTACTTTTTTTGGTTTTAAGAACGTTGTTATTCACGGCTTCAAGTTTTAGCTTTTCTTTCAACGGGCCGCTTATAAAGGTTGTGATATCCTCGGGATCAAACTCTCTTTCCTCGCAGATGTATATAATAGCTTCTGCGTATCCCATTTCATCCCTGCGAACAAGGGTTTCAACTTGGCAGATAAACTGCTCTTTTGTCATGGGAAGGTTTAACGCTTCCTCTACTTCTTTCTTTCTCATGCTTTATCAAATGATTTGAGTAAAACGGTATTGTCGTTAATTCTTCCGTTAGCTTTTCTTGGTTTTGTTTTTAAAGTCTTTAACAGATTATCAATTTTTCTTACGGTTCCTGAAAGAATTAGCGGCAGCACATCCTCGGGTTTACGAAGGGTTAAGGTAACACTCTTGTCGGGATCAAACTCTTTAATACTTGTTCCTTTAACACTAAAGCCACTAGGTGTACTTGAGTAGTAAATACTCAGTTGACGATACTTGGTATTAAAGACATATACCCTTTGACTAAAAGGAATAGCAACAGGATCAATACTCCGTAATGAATACGTATCATCGTCCTTTAAATATTTAAGTTTAGCCACCTGCTTGTCTGCAGCCTTTGGTCGTTTCACTCGAGGTCGTCGCGTACTTTTAACTTTGGCATGAGAAGCAGCATCGGCAATCATCTTTTCAAAGTTGGCAACAATGCGATTTAGTTGAGGCTTTCTTAAATACGAATAACCTTCAACCGCATCTTCACACGTGCGATCTGCAGCAGACTTGAGCTCAGCGTGTTGGTGAGTAAGCCAATCTACAACAACCTTAGCACCTTTGGCAGGAGTGGAAGAGCTGCGTAACAGCATGCTTACATCCATATAAGGCATCTTTGTTGGAGTATCATCGTGCGTGACTTCAGCAATTTTATCAAGAAGTACTTCAAGATGGGTAATCACTTCGTCGTTAACTTTAGCTTCCAGCCTTTGAAGCGGAGTCTTGACAACAGGTTTAGGTTTTGAATTGTCTTCTTCTGTTTCAGGTTTGGCCTCTGCAACTATAAGTCGATAATCAGTAATTGCATCTTTTAGTTGTTCACGAATAAATTTAGAAGCTCCTTTGGATTTATCAGAGCTCGGAGCAGTATCTGGCATACCTCGCTGCAGCATTCGCACAAGCTTTCCAACCGTACTTACAAGAGTGTTTGGCGGTAAATTTTTAATTGCTGAGATATCGGATTTAGTATACCCGTTGGAGCTCATCCAATCAATTACCCAAGGGCGCATGTCAGCTGCATCAAGATAATAATTATAAAAGCGAAGAGCACGACCTTGACGAATATGGTATTCTTCAGCGCTAATGCTTTCGGCATCTACCCATGTAGGTTCCGTTCCAGTGAACTTAAAATCAACCGCTTTAACTTCACCTCGGCGGTCTAATTTATTTTTTGTTTTTGCCATAATAATATTATATCACAAGTTAATATAAATGTAAATAGTAAAGTTTCTTATCACGTTAGTCCACTGATTTTCCGTCCCTTAACCTAGTAAGATAGGGGAAGCGTGGTATTCCATCTGGAGTAAGATTAAAGAAAGTACAAGTGCCGTAAGAACCAATGTACTTGTCGCGGTTGACGAGCAGGTCCTTTAAAAAGTCGTGTGGCCCTTTGATGTTTGAGTTAAACACTTGTCCCGATTCGGTACGAAGAATGGCGTATCCTGCCATACCCGTCTTATTGCCTTTCCCTTCACAGATATCTAGTATAAGGTATTCTTCATCTTGAAAGTCTTTACGCTTTAGTAAACCACTGCTGCGTTTAAATTCATAGGGAATACTTTCACGAATCATTTGGCCTTCAAATCCACGGTCAACGTAATCCGTGTAAGCACTATCAACTGAAGCTGAGCAACTGTGGAAGTTTGTTTCTACCATTCGGATTGCGGTATCTTTCAAGTTGAACTCCACGTAAATGGATTGTAGGTCCTCGGTTCGTTGGGCAAACTTTTTACTTGCATCGGCAATATCGTACCAATGGAACTGCAGCTTTTCAGCGCTTTCTTCAAGATCTTCGCCGGTTGGTTTGGTTCTTTTGGCAAGCGAACAAATCTTGTTAAAGTCTTCTTTATACTCGTGGTTATAAAGCTCGCCGTCAAGAATAAGATCTGGAAAGGCCTTAAACACAGGCTCAAGAGACTTTAAGATATGCGGAATGGTTACCCATGGTTTTCCATTACGGCTCTTAGCGCCGTCCTTGGTAATCACCGCTCGCATTCCGTCGAGTTTGGGTTGAGAGAAAACGGGATACTCTACTTTGTCATGTCGATCTTCCCACTTCTTAGCGAGAGTAGGCGAGATAAATTTAACCGAGGTATCAACTGCTGTCTCGTCTTCAGTGTATCCAGCATCAAGTTTCTTCTGCCACTTAGCTTGAGCTTCAAACTCTGCTTGCTCAGCAACATTACGTTCGTTAGCTCGACCAACATTTGTGGCTTTAACGTCGTACCATTTAGAGGTGGTAATCTTACCCTCAACTTGCCCGCTATGGGTTCGGTACGCGGTATCACTGTATTCAATTGTCCATTCTCTTAGTGCACCAGTGGATGCTCTAGAAAAGAGGGTTGGTAGTTTATTCATAATATAAATTAGTCGCGACACTGCCGCTTGTTTTGCTCTTTCTTTTTATTCTTAAACTTTTTAGTGGGTGGAGCCATAAGGTGCCGCACAAGTCTACGCAAACCTAGTGGAGACTTGTCTAGCTTTTTCTTTTTCCTTTTACGGTGGTGGGCCATACCACTATTCTACCATACTTTGGGAAAAATGTAAATAGAAAAACACTAATTATCAGTATGTTCTTCAGTTTTTTTCGGCTTCTCTTTACCCTTTTTTCTGAAGATAGAGTCGTAATTGGATCTGAATTTGTCGCCGTTAACACGTCGTGGTTTATCTCCTTTTCCAGCACTCATGTCGTTAAGTCGTAAATCTCTTTCCAAGTGTCAACCCGTTTTACTCCAGCATCAAGGTTTTGGTTCCAGTTATATGGATGATCCATTAAGAAGGATTGTAATCCAAGTTTGGCGCCAAGATTTGCGTTCTCCGTTTTATCTTCAACCCAAACCCATCCACTTCCTTTGTATCTTTCCAGCGCTTCAGCTTTATCACCACCACAAGGAAGGCAATGAATGCGCTCAAAAACCGTTTCGCCAAACACCCGTTTGAGATTTTGCTCGCGGAGTTGAACGGCATACCGCTCTTGTCCAAACGAAGTTATGGCGTGAAATACCGCACCGTGTTCTTCATGAAACTTTCGTACGTATTTAATAGCATCCCTTATCGGAGGAAGAAATCCAATTGCGGCGGACTCGCAAAAATGTTCAACAAGAATCTTTGCGCGCTTTTCGCTAATACCATACTGCGTGTCAATATAATATGAAGTTTCCTTTTTCTTGTATCCCTTTTGCTTCATCCACCACTCAAATGAATGGACCCACGAAAGAAGAACACCGTCTACATCTGTAAGTATAATCATTACGTTACTTAACGGATTGTAGTTCTTCCGCCATTTGTTGAAGGCTTGAGGCTCTCCTCCACAAATCAGATTTTACAGAATTCGTGGGTTCGTCTGAAGCGTCAAAATCAGAAATACTTTCACCGTAAAGTTCTTCGTAAAAATCCGTAAGACCTTTAGCCGAAGAGGTTAGTGTTTCAATAGCAGAATCAATTTCAGTTGTATTTTCCATAGTATGTTGTTAGTTAAATCCTAGTAGTGCCCAGCCGTGACTGGCGATTGCGTTTAAGATAATAAAGAAGCAGGTAAAGACGTGGAGAAGAACCCAAAAGGTACGAATGATTGCAACTCGATCCGCGTGTCTGTTATCGTCATATGCTTTTGCTCCTATTGCTTTACACCAGTATTCCCAAAGCTTGCAATTCTTTCCCATGAATAAATATCTATATAATGATTAAATCTATTCGTAAAAACTTATTTCTTTTTGTGATGATCTTCTCGGTTATTTTCGCTGTGCTACCGAGCTGTTCAACTTTAAATAACTCATCAAAATCTTCCAGTAGCTCTTTCACCAAAGCAAAGTATTTGACTGAGCTAACATATATAACAAGGGATAAGGATTTGGTTCAAAGATATAAAGTGTCTTACATTTCTGGACAAACAAATCAGTCAGAGTTTGTCGTACTTAATGAATGGTCGTATGACAGAGATAAGGAAGACATCTTAGAAACGATTGAGTTATTTTTAAAGTTAGAATTTGCAGGTCAATGAGTTTATCAAAATTAAGAAAGAAGTATTCGTATGTGTTGCCTTCAGAGCCTGACGAACGGGATCATCTTTACGTAGCTGGCGCCGCTCGAGAACAGGATGTTTCGTTGAAAGCCTTTCGCGGTGATATCCTTAATCAAGGAAGCTGGGGTTCGTGTACTGGTCATGGAACTGCAGGAATGCTTCATAGTTTTTATCGGCGTATAACTGGACTTAAAATTGATTTTAATCCGTATTGGATTTGGTATTGGGTTAGAAAAACAAATGGTTGGGAAGGCGCCAATGCAGGAGGTCATCCAAGAGACATCTTCAAGACCCTTGTTTCAAAAGGTGTTTGCGAGAACGGGGTTTGGAAGCCGAGAAAATACTCAGACTCACCTCCCGAATTAAATGATGAGCAGGTGATTCGTTTCAAAGGTTATAAAAGGTTAAATGTTGATAGACGGAATTTTGATAATACTAAGAACGATCTTTATTGGGCGATTGGCCAAGAGCAACTTCCCATTGGAATTAACATGACAGTTTACTCTTCGTTTGAAAGGCACACAGGTCGATCCAGTAAGCTTCGTCTGCCCGGGACAAATGATCCTATTGTTGGTTGCCATTGGGCGTTTGTTGATGAAGTTCGATCAGATGGCATTACACTTGTTAATTCGTGGGGGCAAAATTGGGGTAACGTTGGTACGTTCTTGATGCCCTGGGAATACGTTCGTAAGTGTGTTATCGAAGCTTGGTGCCTTGACCCGAATCTGCCTTAAGCGTTAAAATAACCTTCGGGAGCTTTTGGATAAACGTCCGGTAGTTCCTCAAGCTGGAAGACCCTAATCATCTCGGAGATGTCGTAGTAGGTCTCCGTACTGATGGCGTTAGAGTACCAAAGCTTGAGCGCTTTTGTTTTTAGTGTGGTGTTATTTTCAATCATAATTCTAAATCTCAAGGTTGGTTGGAGTAATTCGACCGCGGTATGATACACTCATTCCCCGCTTGGTTTTACGCTGTCCCAAACTCCAGTTTGGTTTACGGTCAGCCTTAATGTGAAGGTGATCTTCTAAGTTGGCTGTGCGAACACGAACCGTCTTGGAGATTGCGATTTTTTGATTAGCAGATAGTTTGCTTTTTTGTGTCATAATATAATAGGTGGTTGGGATTTTAAAAATTAAGAATTTAGCGAAGATAAACATAAACGTCGGCATAAGCAGCATCGGCGAGAGGAACGAAATAGCGAGATCCACCCCAAGCACTTTTACTTGTCGTATAGTTAGGGTTGTTCTTACCCCAGCGACCTTGGAGTTTAACATACTTATTAGTTCCGTAAAACTTCTTGCGGAAGTTTTGGACCGATTTCATATCCTCTTCACTGCTCATGTCAACGGTGAATTGATAAGTTCCTGTTCGATTAGGTTTTACTGTCATAATATAAATTGGGTAATTCTTAAGCGGCTTCGATTGCCTGACGAAGAGTGCGACGATAATCTTCCAGTTTTTCCTCTAGTTCAGCGAGGGTGTAATCAGCCGAATTAAGGCGAAGGCGGAACCCATCGAATTCCTTGCTTGTGTCTGAGATTTCCCCAATGACGATGCTCTTGAGTTGGTCGACTGTGAGAGGGGTGGCCACTGCGTCGGGCTCAAATGCGAGAATCTTGTCGGTCTCTTCCTTTGAAAAGGTTCCTCCAAAATCGTCGGCGGATTCCCACTCGGGACGAGGGAGAAAATCGTATTCGACCAAAACCCACTCGCCTTTGCGGTATTCATACTCAGGCCATGCCTGTTCCCCGTTTTTGGTGATTTGGTGAAGGTTGAGTTCAGTGATGGATTTCATAATATAGTGGGTGGATTAGTAGTACCGTTACTATATTATTCTAACACAGTTTGGGATAAATGTAAATAGAAAAACGGTATAAAAATGCACTTTTTTCCCATTTTTACCGAATTGGATACAAAAATGCCAGATTTGATACAAATTCTGGAACAGCCTTAATCTCGAAGAATTTGAACCTCCATATACATCGGCCTTTTGGTCGCATGACTGTCTTGTTCACGTTTGGTCGGAACGTATACATCAAACACATATGCCTTTCCTTGAGCAGCCTTTTTGGAAGTTACCCAAGCACCGCGATCTTGAACAATAAAGTATCCGTCGCCAATATATCCCTTGAGCTCGGGAATAAAGATCTTGGTACCAAATGGAAAGTCAGGATGAGCGGCAACAGTCACTCCCGTGATCGCCCGCTTGGTTGCAGGATCGGCTACTTGATCTCCCCACTGATCATCTCCGCAGTAATACGTAATGCGGCAATTAAGAGATTCCTTTTTAGCTTTGGTTAGTCCTATGGTTGCGCCAACCGCCAAAAGGCTAAGAATAACAATTCGGCCAAGTGTTAAAACATAAAAGTCTATTCTTGAAGATTTCATTTGCTTATACATGATAGCGGTTATCAAACCAAAGGATTAATATAAAGTAAATGATAAAAAAAGATATATACATCATATTGATTTTTCCTGTTTTGGGTTGTTTTCACCACTGTGAAAACACGTGATTTGATGAAAACTAGTCAATAATTCCGTTTACCAGTAAAGCATTATAAACGGCATTCATCATTTCAATATCGGAGAAATAACGAATCACATCGTTTGCTATAGCTTCGCCGTATTCTTCTTTTACACTTTGAAAAAGATCAAGTCTACAGCCTGGGTATGTTTCGAGGCCGTGTTTTTCCAACATTAGTTTTAAGTTTTCAACGCTCATAATATTTGATTAGTTTAAAAGCATCCCCACCCGGGATCGAACCGAGATTGCCTGGATGAAAACCAGGTGTCCTAACCATTAGACGATAGGGACTTAAAGTGGAGCCACCTGTCAGACTCGAACTGACGACCTGCTGATTACAAATCAGCTGCTCTACCAACTGAGCTAAGGTGGCTTTTTTAAAGATACAAAAATTATATATCAACTTTATTTTTATATTATATCACACTTTAAACAAAATGTAAATAACAAAATACTAAACCGCCCAATCCTAGTAAAGTAGCATCGGGCGGTCAGGTGGCGGATTTAAGTACTTTAAATATTAAGCAAGAGCACCAGTAATGATCTTACCGTAATCAGCCACTCGGAATGGTCTTCCGGTTGGAGAGAAGTGAGATCTTTCGAGATCAAGTCCAGCAAGGTGAGCGATTGTTGCGTTCACATCGGTAATTGTATAAGGATCGGATATAACCTTTGTTGCCTGACCGTTTGTTTCGCCAACAGCCACACCGCCGTTGATTCCAGCTCCAATAAGAAGAGTTGAATAAGCCTGAGGATAGTGGTCTCGTCCAGTGTTAACGTTGATCTTTGGAGTACGACCAAACTCAGTTACAATTGCAATCAGTGTTGAATCAAGAAGGCCTTCGCTTTCAAGGTCTGTAACAAGAGCGCTAACAGCATCATCAACTTCTTTGAGTTTGTTGTCAAGCTTTTCAAAGTTCTCTGTGTGGGTATCCCATCCTCCGTTGTTAACTTCGATGAATCGAACGTCTCCTTTAACAAGCCGCTTGGCAAGAAGTAAACCTTGGCCAAGTCGAGTGTTACCATACCGCTCTTTGTCTTGGCTGGATACCTTTGAAAGGTCAAACAAATCAAGATCTTCAGACTCTAGAAAGCGAACCGTGTTGTCGTAAAAGTTGTTGTATTCAGTAGCAATCGGAGACTGAATCTTTGAGTTTACCTGCCGCAGCAGATCCATGCGCTCAAGAAGTTTAGCATCAGCGGCAGAGTTTCTTAAACCCGAGTTTGGATCTACAATTGGTAAAGGTGATTTAACCTTGGGAAGGAAGCCACTGCCAGGGTGAGAACTTGCACCACTAACAAGAACAAAGTCAGGAATGGTGGTGTCACGGTTTGACAGGTGAGAAACCCAACTTCCAAGAGCAGGGTGCGTAATAGTCGCGAGCTGTTTAAAGGAAGTTCGGTTGAGATACTGCGCTTGACGGTGAGCACCAGTCTTTGAAGTTAGCGAACGAATAACCGCAGCTTTATCCATTACCTTGGCAAGCTTGGGCAGGCGGTGTCCGATTTGAAACTCGCCTGCTGTTCCAATCGCGGTGGTGTCACCCGCCACTTCTTTATCTGTCTTTGGGTCAAACGAATCAATGTGACTCATTCCACCGTCAAGGCAAATGTAGATAATGTTTTTGGCTTTTGTATCTTGAACCGGCTGAGCGTCTACAACGTTCACACCATAGGTGGCAGCTGCTAAACCAGCAATGAATTTCCTTCTGTCTGTGTTCATATTTTTCTTTAGATGATTAGTTTAAATTCGTGGCTGTTAATCAACACCCATACAATGTCCGCGAACGGAACATCAATAAAGTTTTTAATCTCCTGCTCTGTTGGATATCTTCCAATGTAAGAAGCAAAAAGGTATTCAATCGCAGTGTCTTTATTCCAGTCTACCAGCTTTTCCATTACCTGATTTTTCTCATCCATAAGGCCTTTGGTAAGAGGGCCGTTCATAAGGGTAAGAATCTGAGTAATGTTTGCGTCTTCATTACCAGTCTCAATCAGATTCCGATCAGACCTTCCAAACTCAAGCATAAAGTTACCAGCCGAACCTTCAAAAATATTTGAAGAACGGATCATCATTTCACGTCCCATTTTCGGAGCACCTTCGTAATACTTCCTTTGTAGCTTTTGCCACTCGGCGTAGGTCTCTAGTGCGGTGGTTGAATTAACATCTGGTAGATCAGAGAAAAGCAATGCATAAATTTCCCTCATATCAGCGGGTTGCCAAGCGTCAACGTCTCCGGTGTGAAGTGTAACAATGCTATCCCAAAGCTGAGCTGACGTCATGCGTCTCATCTTTGGTCCACGGAACTTATCTGTATCGTCTGACTCAGAAGAGTAAAACCGAGTGCTGTAAAGAATCTTATTAAAAGCCTTTGTGTTATAGTCAAGATCTTTAATAAGTTGAGTTAAATACTTGACAAGTTCGTCGTTACGTGTGCTTCTAAGATCGTCAAAAGTAGCAATATCATTAGGACCCCAGCCAACCAATTGAAAACCAAATGCCTTGTACCAAAGTCGATTTACAATGTTGGTCGCAAAGGTTGGGTGAGTGTCAGATGTAAACCACTCTGCAAAATCCTGAGTTAGTGTACCACGTTCTTTGCCTTCTTTTAGAACCTTTCCAACAGGTGTTCTTGCCTCAACCGTATCACCTGGATCTGCATCACTGTACTTGTAATCATGCGGCAGCTTCAGAATTTTTTTAGGATCATAGGTTATGGTATTACGATAACCACCTACTGCCCACCATTGACCAATTCTGTTAATTGCTCCTTGGGTTTTCCCACTTTCATCTGAAGCTCTCGCTTCTGTTCTAAGTTTGCCGTATAAGGATCTTTCCTCTGCAATACCTCGGGTATTTAGCGTTGAGAAAAACGCAGAGATGTTGTAGTAATCCATTTGAGTCCATTCATCAAACGGATGGTCATGGCATTGAGCGCATGAGATGTTGGTTCCAGCAAAAGCAGTAAAGGTATTGGATACGTTATCAAGTAACATCCCTTCATCTTTCAAGTAATACCCAACTGCAGGGTTGGAATAAATTGATCCTTCTGCAGTTAAAAGCTCTTGAACAAATTTGTTATAAGGAGCGTTGTTTGCTATCTGGTCTTTGATCCAGCTGATGTAGGTATCGGCAGGAACGTTGTTAACCACCTTTCGTTTGATCCGCAAAAGGTCTGCGTAAAAGTTAAACATCGACTCAACGTATCCCTGCGATTCAACAAGGGTTGAGATTAACTTTGCCTTATCAGGATCGCGGATAAAGGTTTCGCGTTCGTCGTATGTTGGGATTCTTCCAACAATATCAAGGTAAGCCCTTCTCACAAACACTTCGTCGGACGCCTTGGCTGGCATCGCAATTTCTTTCTTCCGAAGATCACTCGCAATAAGTTGGTCAATTTTTAAACTCGGATTGGCTGTGCTTTGAACAGGATTAGCAATAAAGACTAAGGTTGCTAATGCAAGAATCATTGGTCTAATCATAGATATATTTATCTCATCTTTAGTCTTAAAAAGAAATTATTTGCCCTGACGGTTGTAAGGTTTCTTATAATTCTTGGAGGATTTTAAACGAGATGTGCCAGACTTTGCATGAGTCCCCGGCCTTTTAATTTTTTTCTTAAATTCAAATTGAGATTTCGTCTTCATAGTATTATATATATTAGATAGCGAATATGAAAAAAAGAATTCTTGAAAGCCAAGCTGTTGATAAGTGGCAGGGTTTACCTTTAATCACTCTTTCGGTTGACGATATTTGGCAATCAGTTCCGTCTGTTGAAACGCTAAGAGGTAATCCTTTTAAAGAACCGCTAAGAAAGGACATACTTGAAAACGGTATGATGTTTCCAATTTTGGTTGTGCATGTTTCATATGCTGATCTTCGTGAAGCGAAAAGAAGGTATCGTAAAAAGATTTGTGACTTGCCTAGTGATAAATTTTGGGGAACTGAGGATCCTAATAACACAAAAATTTGGAGTGTTTGGGGTGGTTCCCAACGTCTTACTTTCGCAAGAGACGAAGGTTATACTCACATTCACTGTGCTGTTGTACCAACCATTGCAGAGTCTATTTCACTACAAAAGAAAATGCGAGCGCCGTTTCCTGACTTATACGGTAAAGGAAAAAGACCACGGAAAAGAAAGCGCTGATTGTATAAATAAATAATTCAACTATAAAAAGATGAGATTCAAAGGAAAACAAGGCATTGTAAAAGAGGTCCAGTCTGCACTTGGTTTAAAGGCCGATGGTATTGACGGACCTAAAACATGGAAGATGATATGGGAGAACCTTGTGCATGACGGAAAAGGAGAACCAGAAAAACCAGAAGCACCAGTTGAAACTATTCAAGATGACTATTCTGAAGTTTTTAAATCCTCCCCAAACCAAAGTGGAACAATTATTCCCAAGTATATTATTCTACATCACAGCAGCGGAAGTCATGACGGTACACGCTCTTGGATTTTAAATAGTGCTTCAAATGTTAGCTATCATTATCTGATTGCCGCCGACGGTTCACGTACTCAATTTGTGAAAGATACCAAAAAGGCATGGCATGCAGGTAGTTCAAACTGGGGTGGGATCAGTGGATTAAACAGTCATAGCGTGGCTATATCCTTTTACGGAGATACTAATAGCCGAACACCTTCCGCAGCAGAAATTGATTCTTGCGCTAAGAAATGTATTTACCTTATGAGCAAATTTGGTTTAGACGAAAGCAAGATACTCACTCACGAACAAGTTTCACCAGGCCGGAAAAATGATTGTTCTGAAGAAACTCAAGAACTGGTATTAAAAAGAATTAAAGAACTATGAGCAATAACGACGACTTCTTCGATTTTGGATTTACTGTTGTAGACGAAACAGAATTAAATTCATATCAAGAAGCACAAACAGAAATCCAAAAAACAACTGCAGAAGCAGATGCCAATCAAGAAAAGATTGATTCTCTTTACTCTGCAGTTCTGCCTTTATTGAATAACCTTAAAAGTAGTCCAGAAAAAGATTACATTCTTTGGCCCAACCGACTTAAGATTATTGAACAGTTTGAGGACCACTTAAAGAAAATTTATTACAGTTAATTCCCTTAAGGACCATAGATTATTATACCAAAATGTTTTAATCTTGTAAAGGAAAAAGTTAACAAAAA
>CETY01060068.1_pt1 | contig 19104 bp, 16 predicted proteins | sample 361551 | NCBI WGS metagenome assembly CETY01 (sample SAMEA2623135, study PRJEB7988) | marine metagenome | biome: marine biome (ENVO:00000447); feature: deep chlorophyll maximum layer (ENVO:xxxxxxxx); material: "saline water (ENVO:00002010), including plankton (ENVO:xxxxxxxx)" | depth 45 m | reverse complement strand
ACCGAGAATAGAAGTCCTAAGTTTGCAGACATCCACCAGTAAATGATAATTTTCCTATCGAACTCGACAGCCATCATCTGGCCACTGTCGGCATAGCTGGTATGGGTTTGTGAGAGTTCATCCATGATAGAACCGAGGTGCGGCCCATAATTGAAGTCAGCGGTCACTTCTCTTGAACACTGGAATCGGCTTCATCTTGTGCGAATTAGCCTTATTGAGTTCCATGTATCTTGCCATTACTTGTCTCTGCCTATCACTGGGCTCCGCTTCTGAAGGGCCCTCAATATCCCTCATAGCCCACTCTAGTTCCTCATAGGTAGCTCCTATCTGTTCCTCATCGGTTCTACCATCTGCCCATAGTCCATCGGTTGGCACGGCGTCTTGGATTTCTTGGATGACTCCCAAAGCGTCGGCGAGGGCGTAAACTTCTGACTTGTATAGATCGGCGAGGGGGGAGATATCTACCCCTCCATCACCATACTTGGTGAAGAATCCGACTCCAAAATCTTCGACCTTGTTTCCTGTGCCCACAACAATGCCATTGATGGATTTAATACCAGCGAAATTATACAATGCGGCCATCCTAAGTCTGGCCCTAGAATTTGCCATACTATGATCTGTGAAGTTGTCTCCAAAAGCACTACTAAATGAGTCGAACGTTTCAGACAAATCGATAGTCTCGGACCTTACATTATCCCAATTTTTTGTCAGCCATGACAAATGCTGATTGGAAAGGTCGAATTGATTCTCAATCTGATGAATAGGCATATTTAGAGCAAGTGTATTGAGCCCGGTTTTGGCACATAGGGTGGAAGTTACAGCTGAGTCTATCCCTCCAGAGACTCCTACTACAAGGGTTGTTATCCCATTACTGTTGGCATAATCCAAAATCCATTCAGTAATCTGTTCACCTAGTTTTTCCCAGTCCTGCACGATACATCACCTAATGACAAGCTACTCCATACTTCTTGAGTCTCCAGTAGTTGTAGGGCCATGGCGTCAGGAATCCTGCGATCAACATCGGAACTATGACCCACAAAGTCAGCTTGGCCCCTCCGGTCAGAACAATATCAACAATATTCATCGCTGCTTCCATTGAAATCATCGAAATTAGAGACATCCCAATAGCGACTCTGAACGCTTCTTTCAATGCCATCTGCGCAGACAGGATGAATGTCTCAAGAGCGATAGAGGTCATGATTCCATTGAACATCGCGAGCATCATAATCGACATTGTAGACCAGCCAAGAGTATCAAAATAAGGAATAAATTGGAATGCGGCGATGGTTCCGAAGTCTCCGATACTGCAACCGACCAAACACCATTTCGTGTTATGAGCAGACTGTCTCCACACGGGACCGTCTGTCCAGTTGAATGGTTCGGACTCGCCATCTACAATATACCCGGACTTCAGAATTGCGAGTTTTATCTCCTCGAAAGTAGCTCCAGAGTGGGTAATGACAGCTGTTCCCATTACATGAGAGACATCTGCAGATGAGACTGAAGCTAGTGAATTTAGAGCTGAAGACACATTTGAAGAACAGCCGTCACAGGTCATACCTCCGACATTGACTGTCAGCGTCTCTGTCATATCATGGCGTTGATGAAGGCATTATTGAACCCTGCTAGTGAGATATGTCCAAATCTGGCAACGAGTCATATTCAATACGATGCCTTTGCTCGCGACGTCATGGTAGTGCCCGAGCCCGCGGGTGAGTTTGATCCAGTTGCCCTGGAGAGCTCCTTGATGGATACTTGGAGAGTCGAGGGGACTTTTGCTAAATCTATTGAATCAAGGAGGGGGCATGGATCCGCTTTCACATTTCTTGAAGGACCGCCAACTGCTAATGGGAAGCCGGGAATCCATCATGTAATTTCGAGGCTTTTCAAAGACATGGTATGTCGATGGAAGACTATGGAGGGGCACGTGGTTGAACGGAAGGCAGGATGGGATACCCATGGACTACCTGTAGAGATAGAAGTTCAGAAGCAACTTAATTTGATGTCTAATGAAGAGATTGAGAAGTTTGGGATGAAGGAATTCAATGAGAAATGTAAGGAGAGCGTATGGACTTACGAAGAGGCCTGGAGAGAAATGACTGAGAGAATGGCTTTCTGGGTTGACCTTGATGATCCCTATGTAACCCTGCATGACAAATACATAGAATCGGCTTGGTGGTCACTGAAGCAGATGTTCGAGAAGGGTCTCCTATTCAGGGGGCACAAGGTCCTCCCATACTGTCCCCAGACTGGAACGAGCTACTCCAGCCATGAGGTCTCTCTAGGATACAAAGAGGTCACTGAGCCCGCTGTGTTTGTCAAATTCAAGTTATTGGACGATAATGCTTCGGTGCTGGCTTGGACTACAACTCCTTGGACCCTCCCTGGAAATGTAGGGCTTGCAGTTGGTCCGGATTTAACCTACTGCCGAGTGAAAATTACCTCTGGGCCATCTGATTCTTGGGAAGGCAGAGGAGGTGCAGAAGTTGGCGAAGAGTTGATTCTAGCCAAGGAGCTGATAGGCAATGTACTAAGAAATCACATGGAGATATTGGATGAGTTTCCCGGGTCAGAAATTATTGGAAAATCATACAAGCCACTTTTCCCGGGAGCAATTGACGGGAGTGGGCATTCATCTGCCTGGACCATAGTAGGAGCTGATTTCGTAACTACTACTGATGGAACAGGGGTCGTTCATACCGCGGTAATGTATGGTGAGGATGATTACAGTCTTGGCATGGAAGTCGGATTTCCAGCGCAACATACTGTCGGAATGGATGGTAAATTTATCCAAGGGACTCATGATGGCCTTGATGGCAAATATGTCAAAGAATGTGATGACTTGATTATCGACATACTGGTAACGCAGGGACTTCTGTATAGGGAGCACTCATACACTCATGATTATCCTCACTGCTGGAGAACTGATCATCCACTCCTCTACTACGCAATGGATAGCTGGTTTGTTAGAATGACTGCTGTAAAGGACCAGATCTTACAGTATAACTCAGAAGTTGAGTGGGCCCCTGAGTGGACAGGGACAAAGAGGATGGGAGAGTGGCTATCCAACATCAAAGACTGGGCCATTAGCAGAGAAAGGTATTGGGGAACGCCATTACCAGTTTGGATTTGTAAGGAATGTGGAAAGGAACATTGCATTGGGAGTATCGAAGAGCTGTCGGAGATGAAGAGTTCTTCATCTGAAATGCCTCCAGAGTTGCATCGCCCTTACGTGGATGAGGTATCACTAATTTGCCCTAATGATGGATGTGATGGAGAGATGGCAAGGGAGCCATACGTCATGGACTGCTGGTTTGATTCTGGGTGCGCGACCTTTGCTCAGTGGCATTATCCATTCGAAAACAGCGATAAGTTCGAAGGTTCCTTCCCTGTTGACTACATATGCGAAGCTGTAGATCAGACAAGAGGGTGGTTCTACTCCCTAATGGCTGTTTCCACCACTGTTTTCGACAGTATTTGCTATCGTAGGTGCCTCTCTCTAGGCCATATTCTTGATAAAGATGGCAAGAAGATGAGTAAGTCCAAAGGCAATGTTGTCAATCCTTGGGATCATTTCAACAAGGAAGGTGCTGATTCAATTAGGTGGTATATGACCACTCAGAGCGCACCTTGGTCACCTACTAATTTTGACCCTAATGGAGTCAGGGAATCTTATGGGAAGATGTTTCTGACCCTTTGGAACGTGTATAAGTTTCATGCCGACTATGCGGCACTGGATGGCTTTAACCCTGATAATGAAGGCTCTTTCGTACCTATCGAGGAAAGAAGTCCGCTAGATCGTTGGATATTGTCCAAGGTAGCATCTATGGCGGATGGGTACCATGACCAATTCGTTGGATGGGACTTTCACAAGGCAGGTAGGGACCTAGAGAACTTCGTAGTAAATGACCTGTCAAACTGGTATGTCAGAAGATCACGAAGAAGACTATGGAATGAAGCGGATAGTAGAGATAAGCATTCATGCCAGAATACACTACATGAGGTCCTTCTAGTTGTTTGTAAATTAATGGCTCCCGTATCCCCATTTGTTTCAGATACGATACACAGAGGACTTGTGGGTACATCGGTTCACTTGGCAGACTGGCCGGTAGGGTCTGATTTGGTTCAAAGATCCCTACCTCCGATAGATCCTTTGATAGAAATTGAGATGGGTCTGGTAAGGTCGATCGCTGAAGCAGGTAGGCGGGTAAGAGTAGAGGCAGGGAGAAGGCAAAGACTACCTTGCAGATCTGGATGGATTGTGGGCGGTCCCGATTTGTCTAGTTTCCATGATATTCTGTCTGAGGAGCTTAATGTGGAAGATATATCTGTAGTCGACGAGTTAGATAAATTCCAGAAGATTGAGATTGTTCCGAATAGGAGAGCTCTTGGCGCAAAATGCAGGGGCGACCTTCCGAGGGTTTTATCAGAGCTGGAAATGGCTGATTCTGAGACTTTGTTACTAGAGATAGAAGCTGGGATTGCGGCATTTGGCGGGTACGAGATTCTTGCTAGTGATATTGAGATAAAGAGAGTCGAGCGTGAGGGTTTTGCCGCCGCTACGCTTTCTGGAGAATACGGAGACGTTTCGTTGGTGTTGGATATGGAAACTGACCAAGATCTTCTCTCAAAGGGCTTGGCACGAGATGTCATAAGAAGAATTCAGGCAAAGAGGAAGGATATGGACCTGGACATAGAAGCGAAGATATCGCTATCTGTATGGCTGGATGGAGCAGTGATTTCAACCGCAGACTGGGATAGAGTGATTTCAGAAACACGAGCGGAGAGTTCGTCTCTTGACGAGGGTATTGCCCCGGAAGATGCGATAGATTTCGAAGTGGACGGAGTCGGTGTATCGATTTGTATTGAGGAGTCGTAATATCAGTTCGCTAGATACTCCAAGGGAAGTAACATCTCCACTGAGAATAAGGGATCGGGATCAGTTGAGTCCTGGTATGCTATGAATGCGCCCCCATCTGGGAGAATCCCCATACTAGCGAAGTCGAATCTGATATCATTTCCCGCCCCTGAGGTCGAGTCTAGATCACCTTGCCCGATATACGTCCTAGAGTCCGGGAATATACTTTCGGAGAAGTCCCTAACATGCCAAGCTACATCAACATCAGGACCATCAAAGCTCTGGTACCTAACATTCAGAACAAACAAGTCATGTAATCCGTTGGAGTGAAACTCCCACTCCTCTATCCCTATGGCATCCAAATGTAAGTCATAGGATTGGTTCTCCCAACTCTCCCCTCCATCCCAAGAAAGCATATGGGTGAGATATGAATCGCCAGTGGCGACACAATGTAGTGCGGTTGAAGAGTCAAAGGCGCAATACTGCGAGGGGAGAGAATTTCCATCTATTGTGACCCCCGTCCACCAATTTAGAGAGTCGTCTAGGAAGGCGTCTCTTCCATCAACGAAATAATCCGGGAAATAGAGCCCTCCCGAAGGAACTGGAAATGCCCTCATTTCTTTGTGTGGCTTGGTAAAATCCCATTCCGGCCCTAATTCCGAGGGATTCAAATCTACTTCCATAACATCCAGATTGGAGTCTCTATCAGGGAAACCGAAGTATTCGTAGTTCAGGCCATCCGTTGAAATCTGACCTCCAATGTTCTGAACCTGATGCCAAAAATTAGAAATTACGAGACTTGCCCAAGGACCATTGCCATAGAGTCCGCCGTTAATTGGCCCTATCACTTCGACTTGCCACGAACGATCATAGAATGGCTCAGGAGTTCTGTTGAAGCACCAGCTCCATTCCCCGTCCTCGGCATCGTAGAAGAATGCATAGAACTGATCTGCACCGCTGGTACTCGGATATGGGAACCAACCCATGGAAATGATGTCTCCGTTGGTAGCCTGAACAATACTTCCCTCTCCTAGTCCCTCCTGGCCTGGAACAGTTGGCTTGGGCTCCATACAGCCCAACTGAGAGAATACAGATGGGCGGTACTCCTGCCATGTATGTCCTCTATCTTCCGACCAAGTAGGGTATTCACCTCCAAAATTCATTATCCAACCCTCCTTAGTCGCCGCGAGGTAGTGCTCACAACAATTACCTCCCTCAACATTTCCAAAAACTGCCCATTTGTTACCAGTCTTATCCCATGTTTCATTTGAGAATGGCTCCCCAATTGTGAAATTTCTCACGCATGGAGTGCTGAAACAGGAGTCTGTATGGCTCATAGGATCCTCGATATATTCCATTTCACCATACCATTCCGGGTAAGGGCTACTGAAATTTTCGATTATCGCGTCGTGGATACATCCAGATAGGGATACGGTGGAGAGCATGATCGCAACGAGTGCGACACAAGTTGCCCTAATGCCCGACATGTACTGGGGTGGAAAGAGTGCTATTTCGCACTTCGCCCTACTTGTGCCCCGTGATTGGGTTGAAGTCATATCATTCTATTAGTTCCCAACGTTAGAATTTTCAGAAATTGGATTTCGAGTCACTGATAGGCGAAGAAGAGTGAAGAAGCTGATTACTTCACTCACTGATTCTCCATTTTGTTCCCTCTGGGCCATCCTCAACTACTACTCCAATTTCAGTGAGCTCGTCCCTGATTCTGTCCGATTCAACCCAATTTTTTGAAGCTCTGGCCGACTTCCTCATCTCTAATAGTGATTCTACTCTTGCAGTGATTTCAGATCTCCTGAGTATTTTATCCTCATACTTCGAAATTGCTTCCTCGGGAGTTGGCAATATCCCTAGAACCCCTCCTGCGAATTCCTCTAGCCATTGAACATAAGAGGACATCAGAAGTGGATTTTTCTCATCTGAATCAATTAAAGATGCTAGGTACTTTACTACCGACTGAACTTCGACCAGAGCGATACGGGTGTTGAAATCGTCATCCATTCCAGAGCGAATTCTATCTGCGGCCTCAACGAGATTATCAATTCCAATGTAGTCATTTCTAAGTCCCTCAGAAGAGTGTAGTGCTTTTGAATATGAATTTAGAAGCCTTCCATGGTGTGAGATTGAGTCATCGATCATCACAGAGTTGAAGTCTACAGGTTGCCTATAGGGGGCATTAATCAATGCATACCTAAGTACAAGCGGATCTATTTTCTCTAATGCGTCTCTAACTGTCCAGAAATTACCTACAGATTTACTCATTTTCTCCCCATCGATATTTATCATACCATTATGTAACCAATACTGGACAACTGGTTCATGACCAAGACAACACTCAGACTGAAAAATCTCTGCCTCGTGATGAGGAAATACCAGATCTGTCCCTCCTCCATGAATATCGAATCTCTCCCCCAAGTGCTTGAGAGACATTGCCGAACATTCAATATGCCACCCTGGCCTTCCTTTTCCCCATGGACTGTTCCAATTAGGCTCGCCCTCTTTCGCCAATTTCCAAAGTGCAAAGTCTCTGTGATCTCTCTTTCCTGAACCGGTATTTTCGACCCTTCCTCCGGCACCTTTCCTCACCATATCCAATGTTTGTCCAGTAAGCTGCCCGTACTTTTCTGGAGCTGTGTCTATCTCAAAATATACCCCGTCATCTGTCACATAAGCATGTTTCTTATCTATCAGATCTTGAATCATCTCGATTATTTCTGGAATAGTTTCGGTAACTCTAGGATAAGAATTAGCCCTCAGGACATTAAGAGAGTCCATTACCTGGAAATAATCGTGTATGTTTCTGTTGGCGACTTCAAGGAATTCAACTCCCTCTGCAGATGAAACTGAGATTATTTTGTCGTCAATATCAGTGAAGTTTGAGACATAATTGACTTTGAATCCTGTCTTTCGGAGCCACCTCACGATTATATCGAATGCTATGGCCTGCCTAGCATGCCCTATATGACTAGGAGAATATGGAGTAATGCCACAGGCATATATCCCCACTTGGCCGTCTATCAGGGGCTTGAAAATACGCTTCGAACGGGATCTTGTATCATATACCCTGAGCGTCATGGTACCTTCTAGGAGGGTTACCATCATCAACTTCTCGCAGCTTCTACAAGTGCAGAGAAGAGTAAGTCATGCCCGTAACGCTCGGGGTGCCATTGAACGCCCAAGCAGAATTTCTTATCTCTCCTCTCAACTGCTTCGATTAAACCATCATGACCGGCTACTGCTGATATTGAGAGGGATCCCGGATCAGATACCCCTTGGTGATGGGCTGAGTTTACAGTGAAGGACGTACCCATCAAACTACAAAGTAAGGAGTCCGGTTCAACGATTACAGAATGATCAGTCGAAGTCCCGTCATAGCCCCCGTGGCCCTCATGGCCGGGCGTATCATCCAAGTGCTGATGGAGAGAACCACCGTGAGCTACACTAAGAATTTGCATACCTCTACAGACCCCTAGCAAGGGCAAATCTCTTTCCAACGCTTCTGATATTAGGCCGATCTCAGTTTTATCCTGATTAGGATAGAATTCTACTGTCATTGGCCCGGGCTGTTGATTATACTGCTCTGGAGAAACATCGGGGCCTCCGGAGATAATCAGTCCATCGATAGTCCCCAGTAAGACAGTCATGTCACCCGCTGGAGGAATTATCATCGGAATTCCCCCCGCTCTCTCTACAGCTGAAACATACGCTGAGGGAAGAATTGCGGCATGCCTATTCCAATTTCCATACACCGTGTCTCTCATGAAGCAAGTTATTCCAATAACTGGATGCAATTAAACACCTGAAGATTCCCTAAGTTTCCGGGCATGTCTGAATGACATTATTCCAGCAACCATGAAAATTATTCCAAGAAGAGCTAGAATCAGATGGGATCCGATAGCCAGGTTAGATTTTCCATCGATATCGATAAGACCCTGCGCACCTCCCAAAACCATCAGCAGCGCGAAGACCATTGCAGCGTGCATGTAGTGATGAGAATTGGATTCATTCCAGTCGGCTAGTAGACCCAATGATAGCAGAGGAAGGCCCATAAATGCTGGAATCATTGCAGTGATTGAAGGAGGATCTGCACTCTGCATGAAGTAAGCCATAATTCCCCATGCTACTAAGATCGCTCCGAATAGTTTTGCAAGATTAGTTACTGACATTCCCATAAATGTGAAGGCGCCTTCCATAGTTCTGGCTTGAAGGTTTTACTTATGACACTCACTGTGGAGTTATCATTACAATATTCCCCTGAATCACACTAAATCAGATATTGAGGAGTTCCATATCCTTACCTTCCCGGTCCTATTCTTGGTCTTATCATGAATCTCTAGATCTTTTGCCACAATCTGCTCCCAAAGTAGTTCTGCAACGTCGAGAACTTCCATATCAGAACCTACTGCATCCAAACCATCCTTTACCATCACTGAACAGAAGGGGCAGCCGACTGCCACAGTATCGCATCCAGTTTCTGCCAGTTCTGCGGCCCTAATCTCGTTGACCCTCTTATCAGCATCTTCTTCCATCCACATCTGAGCACCTCCTGCGCCACAGCAGAATGAGTCTTTTCCATGTCTCTCTGGCTCGGCATCAACACCTCCTATTACTGACCTTGGGGCATCTACGATATCCCCTATTCTTCCCAGATAGCAGGGATCATGGAAAGTAATGCTCCGTCCATTCTTTTCAGCTTCAGGTAGCTTTCCTTCCTGCTGAAGCTTGGCAATAATCTCAGAGTGATGGAACACCTCCAAATCTTCTCCTCCAAAATCTCCGTATTCTTTTCCTAGGGTGTGAAAGCAGTGAGGACAAGATGCGACTATTCTCTTGACCCCGAGCTCTTGGAATGTGGACATATTTGTTTCTGCTAGCATCTGGAAAAGATATTCGTTTCCTGCTCTCCTTGCAGGATCTCCTGAGCATCCTTCTTGCATGCCTAATATCCCCACATCTAGGCCCGCTTCCTTGAGGAGAGAGATGGTAGATCTCGCCACCTTCTGATTCCTCTCATCAAAACTAGCTGCACAGCCAACGAAGTAGATGTACTCGGCTGGCTCCCCTACTTTTACTCCGAGGTCTGAGGCCCAGTCGGCCCTCTCATGCGCTCCGAAACCATAAGGATTTGAAGCAGATTCAATGTTCCCCATGGCAGTGTTGAGGACCTCTGGATACTCCATGGTCTCCATCATTGCGTTCCTTCTTAGATCGGTTAGCTTCGGGACATGCTCAATGTAAAGTGGGCAGACGTCCACACACGCATTACATGTGGTACATGCCCAAACTGCCTCCTCTGTAATCCTCTCAAGCATCGTCTCTTCTGGCTGTCCCCCCGCGAGTAGTATTGGAGCGTGATCATTTGCATAGTCCCTCACGTCATGTATGACCTGCATTGGATTCAGTCCCTTTCCGGACGCATAGGCGGGGCAGACGTCTTGGCATCTAGCACAAGATGTGCAAGACCACCCGTCGATTAGTTGCCTCCAAGAATACTGATTGTAGGAGCTAACCCCAAACGAATCGATATCTAAATCTTCCAGGGGTACCGCTTTACCGTCTTCTCCAGTTGCTAGTGGCCTCATCCTAGCCATAGGTCCAGCGTCGTGGAAGAAAACGTTAGGAACGGCCATGACTAGGTGCATGTGCTTGGACAAAGGAATCAAGAATAGGAAAACCGATATCGCCAACATATGGGCCCAGTATGACAGGATTACCGTTTGCTCTGAAAGTCCTATTTCTGAAAACCAATACCCCAGTGGCTCCCAAAAAGAGCTGGGCGATTCAGCGGACTCGACCATGAACGATGTGGTAGTTATGGTAAAGATTAGCAGTAGAATGGCATTTCCCTCAAGCTGAGATTTGCCCTTCAGCTTTTCAGGTGTGAATACCACCCTTCTTGTAAGGGCACTAACACACCCGATAAGGGCCATAAAGTAACCTAACTCCACCATTCCATTCCACGGCCCGACTAAGATTGCAGGCAGTACCTTCCCAGAAAACGCATTAGCGGTAGCTAAGTCTAGCATATCCGAGGCCAACATTAGGAAGCCCCAGAACATTAGAACATGCATAGTTCCTGCAACCTTGTCTCTGAGAACTTTCTTTTGGAACAACCAACCAGAAAGGAATTCACTTACTCTGGTACCCCACGAATCAAACCTATCATCAGAAGATCCTAGCATAACTAGCCTAGTAGCCTTCTGGACCTGATACGTGAAGAATCCGATTGATATGACTCCAATGGCCAATAGGATGTGCCAACCATCAAGGGGACCGTATGACTGAAGTAATGGGTGTTCCAATATATCCCCTCGGTGCTTACTAGTGACCCTCCCAAACAGTAGTTGGACTTGAAGGAACCGCTATTATTGATTTATGCCAATGCTCATTTCCCTAGACCATGGGCGGGAGACGTGACAAGAGCGTTCGCGCCGGGCAAATGTATCCTGTTCGGAGAGCATGCAGTGGTTTATGGGCAACCTGCAGTTGCCGTTTCAATAGAATCTGGTGTGGAGGTTTCAATATCTGAATCGAACAGATGGGTCTTGGAAGGAATGCCCTTCGAGTCCTCGAGACACCCCCATATCTCTCACATCCTAAATAGCGTTTTCAAATATTCAGGACCTCCTCTCGAAATAGAAATCAAGAGTGGCCTGTACTCCGCGGCGGGACTTGGGTCGTCGGCGGCTCTTTCCAACGCCATGGGTGCCGCCCTGCAGGAACTGGTAAGTCCAGACGAAAATCTGGACTTGGTTTCACTGGCTAGGATCGGGCACTCTGCGGAGGCCAATGCCCAGAAGGGCAGGGCCAGTCCCACTGATACGGCAACCAGTGCGCTTGGAGGATGCATTGTAGTTTCTGGGAACCCTATACCTGGAACGAAGCATATCTTTGAGTCTACTCTGGAAACTCCAGAAGGAAGCAGAAAATGGTCAATAAGTAGGGTTGAAATTCCAAAAATAGAGGATGTTTGGCTAGTATTAGGATTCACTGGTGTAGGGTCCCCTACTGGAGAGATGGTGGAAGGAGTATCTGAATTACTCAAGTCTAATCCGCTGAAGATGGCGGAAATAGAGGCGATAGGGGAGATAACCTCTAGTGGCCTTTCAGCTCTTTCATCTGGCAATATGGAAGAAGTAGGTCTAGCGATGAACGCCTGTCAGGATAGATTACGGAATATTGGAGTGAGTAGCCCAGAGCTTGAAAATCTTATTTCGGCTACGGAAGGACACTCATTGGGGACCAAACTAACTGGGGCAGGAGGAGGGGGATGTATGGTCTCTCTGACTAGAAATCCTCAGAGAGTCGCTGAATGCATTGAAATTGCAGGAGGAAGGCCTCTAATCTCTAGGTTTGGCTCAGGCGGAGCTCGAATAATAGTGCAGGAAAATTGAGCCATGACTAATTTTATTCACTAATATCCTTTATAAGTAGAATATAAGTGCGCGACCCATGCTAAGCGATGAAGAACGCCTAACTGTAGTGAATGTTGTAGCGTCGACGAGGGTTGCCGAGGAACTTGACCTCCCGGATATAGCCATTCAATTGAATTGCGAATATGAGCCCGAACAATTCCCAGGGGTTGTCTATCGAGTCGTAGATCCCAAACTGGCGATACTGATGTTCAGATCTGGTAGGGCGGTATGCACTGGTGGGAAGAATCAACAGAATATCGAGACAGGAATTGAGAGAATGATCGGAGATCTCAGAGCGGCAGGAATCTCAACTTGGGATGTTGCTGATGTGGATATTGAAGTCCAGAATATGGTCGCCACATATTCTCTCTTTTTCCCTGAAGACTACACTGGAGTCGCTAAGATGGATGACATCAACACTAAGGTTATCGATGATGCTGGTGGAATAAGAGCTGCTACTGACGAAGAAGTTGAGAATGAGGATGCGAGGATTAGAGGAATCAAGCAAGGAGAGCCTCTGGCCGCACTCCCTAGGAGGCTTAACCTGAACAATCTAACGTTTCACCTACCTTTTGACAAGGTTGAGTATGAGCCTGAGCAGTTCCCCGGACTCATTTACAGGTTAGATTACCCCAAGGTAGTTTGTCTAATCTTCGGAAGTGGCAAGATGGTCATTACTGGAGCTAGAGCAAAGGATCAGATTCTTGAGGCAGTTCAATTCATTCAAGATGAGCTAGCAGATTTGCCGGATTACAGGGCAATGTAATCAAGACCGATACAGTCACATTGATTTGTAGCATCTACATAGGAGATGTATGAGTAAGCCCCTCGCGTCAGCTGTTATCGTAGTGATTCTTCTTTCTTCGCAATGCATCTTGATGCTCCATTCCGATGAAATGAATAATTTAGATGAGGGAATCTCCAAACTAGAATCAGCCAGTAGGAATACTGCAATTACAGATGTCCCTACATGGGAAGTTGGAGATAGGTGGCTGTACGATGGCTATCTTGACGTAGGCGAATTCGTCAGCTCCTCGGGCGTATCTACAAACGTACAATACCTCACCGGCACGCTAGATAGAACAGTTACGGACATCTACACAATGAATGTAGATAATCGCTCAACTCTGGTCTATGAAGCTGAATCTATCGGTACGTATGATGCCTCGAATGTGGATCTAGACGGGAACACTGGTGATTTAGAAATAGAGATGCAAACCACTGAGTTGGTACGTGCCTCGGACTTGGCCGTCATCGAACAGGTGGCGACCATAGACATAGACTTCGGGTACAGAATTTTCTGGTGGACAATAGATATCGATGTAGCAGAATTGACTATTACTCAGGCGTACTCCCCCCCTACCGAGGGATATGACTTCCCTCTTACTGTCGGAGACTTCTGGTCATCTGACTATTACCAAGAGACTGATTATCAAGGTTCGAGTGATTTCGTAGATATCCCTGCCGATGATCAGTCAAGTGAATCTAGAAGCTGGCAAGTAATGAGCAAGGGAGCCCCTGGGACTTCTTTTGCTACCTGTCAGCAATCCTACAATGTAACTACATTCGACTCGAATGGTTCTGCAGATGGTTACAGATGGTTCTGTCCATCGGTCAGAGGGGACGTTTCATCTAGCACGGACATAATCGATGGGATCAATGCATTCCACGAGCTACAGACTTACCAAGCCGGGAGGAGCATGCAGATCTCGATTGAGTTTGAGTATCCCCTTTCTCCATTGGACTTCGACACATCAGCATGGGCGAACGTGACTCAAAACGGACAGGCTGTTTCAGGACAGGAGTTACAGTTCAGATATGGAATTGAAGGAGATGTTAGGACTGTTACGACTTCTGCGAACGGTTCTGCCAATATAGAATTCAATACAGGCCATTCTGTCGATGACTCAACCGGCGGAAGTGAGACTGGGAGTCATGGCATAATTGCCTGGATCCCCTCGCAGAAGATAGTTGGCGCCTCAACAATAACGATTGACCCGAACGTCAGTACCATTGATTTGGTTGCACTCTCCGAAGGAGTAACTGTAGAGAGGATCAGGGGGCAGTCTACTACAACTCTGGCTTCTTCCACTGGCTTCAATGCCGTTCCCGGAGATATTCTAAAATTCTATGTCCCCATACAGAACAGGGGACTAATGACATCTCCATCGACAACTATGAATGTTGTTTCTCCTGATGGTTCGATACAAACTGTTCAGGTACCATCTCTCGATAGTCTCGCACAAGCCGTAGTAGAGGTTAATTGGAGCGTACGCAATTCTCATCCAATAGGCGAGATCACTCTATCATTCCAAGTCGACCCCGATGGCTTGATTTCTGATGATGGAGACAGGACCAATAATAATGGAGTATTTTCGCTGTTTATTGGAAGGCTTCCAATAGCATCTCTTAGTATGCCGACCCAGTCCCTGACTAAGTCTGAAGTAATCATCGATGCCGGTTCCTCATACGATGAGGACGGCGGGGAGTTGAATTGCGAATTCACCATTTCTATACCTGAAGGGAGTTTTGTTTCGTCTTCGGAAGAGGACTGTATATTCGAGTATACATGGGATGATGACGGGGCATACGATGTTCAGCTATCCATTACAGATGATGAAAACGATGAAGTCATCCTTATTCAGAGCATAGAGATTCTCAATAGGCCGCCGGAGGTCGACATTCGTTCTGAGTATGATTGGACCTACGTCCTCTCTCCAATTGAATTCAATATCGAGGAGCGGGGAGATATTGACACCCAGACTCCGCAGGCTCCGATGGATATCCTATGGGTGTCTTCGTACCCTTGTGATGAAGGTCAAGTCGGAGTCTATTGTACGGTGACTCCGGAAGTAGAGGGAAACTACACCATCAGAGTCGAAGCCGTAGATGATGATGATGACATTGGATATTCAAACAAAACAATAGAGGTCAGGAATATTGCACCCACTAATCCTCGTGCTGAGATATGGATGGGCGGAAATAGAATGATACCCGATAGTAGGGGCGTCTACCTTGCTAATGAGGGGGATTTACTAACCTTTGAAGGATTTGCGGATGATTCTCAAAATGATTTGAGTACCCTATTTCACATATGGAATCCGGATGCTGAAAATAATCCAGATCTAGTTATCGGTTATGAAGGGAGGAAAAGTACTGTAGAACATACATACCATACATCTGGGTTGCATCTAGCGACTCTTCAGGTGGTAGATAATGATGGAGCCAGCACTGAGTCCCTAATAGTCCCTATAGAAATACAGAATATAGCCCCTCAGATTACCCCTCTTGCCCCTCCTCTTCCTGTGGCCGAGGACTCCATTGTTTCTCTGACATTAAGTACAATTGATACTTCAGGAGATCTATTGACATTAAGGAATTGCTTTGACTTAGATCCTCTGACAAACTCCGATGATTCCGAGGGGTCCTCAGATGATTGTGACGTGGAATCACTGATACTGGAGAGATCGTGGCCCGATGCAACTACTGCTCCAACCATGATTGTTTTTCATGTGACCGACGACGATGGAAGTATGGCAATAGTCGAAATTCCAATTGACATACGAAATGTTAATCCTGAGCCAAGAGCTTCTGTAAATACGTTCTCTCCCACGGAGGGGGATGTTGTTTTCTTCAGTGCCAATGGAACAACTGATTCGATCCATGACATGGAAATCTTGCTCTACAACTGGGACATGGACACATCGGTCGACAGTGATGGTGATGGGAATGCGGCGAATGACATTGATATTCAGGGGAAGTGGATTGAGTGGACATTCACTGGCTCAGGCAGTAGAACTGTCAGTATGACTGCTGTAGATGAAGGGCCAGGCTCCTCGATTACCCTTACAGTAATTGTCTCAGAAGCCCCATTCAGCCTAGGCGAGTTCATGGCATCATATGGATTGGTAATCATGGCAATCGTCATCATTTCCATAGCTGGGGCTGTCTTTGTAATCAGGAATAGGCAGAGCGGCGTGGGGTCTTTTGATCCGCAGATTGATCAGACTAGTAGATTGAAGAGGGTGTCCATGGATGATGCATTTGACGATCCTGAATATGACCCATTCGATCAACAAAGTAGGAAGGATGGACCAACAACCATTTCTGAGGAATCCCGCGAAAATCTGTCTGACAATCAAACAGCTGGAGATAGCGATTCCGATTCAGTAGAAGTAATAATTCCTGATGATGTAAGTAGTATTCTGCTGGATTCAGAGGACTTGAATGAAGAGGAGAATCACGATGAAGTTGAAGAGGGGGTACAGTCCGAGGATGCCCTTTCGGAGAGTGCCGCTATGTCACTAGAAGACGCTTTAGATGATGAAGACATAGAAGCACTCTTTGAGGAGTAGTGCTCGGACGTCATGTGGCTAACCTGTTTAGACTACTCGGACTACCCGATCCGTCGAAAGCAATAGCATCTAACTCTAAGAGAAAAATAGTCTCCACCGATCCAGGGCCACAAGAGGGCGATCTTCATATTGACTTAGGTGAAATGAAGTGGTCAGAACGAACATTGAGGCATACCCCGAGTGCATCTAGAAATGTAATTTATCTCAAACCGGACGGGTTACACAGGCTGTCCCTAGAGGGAATGTCAGTGCCACTATCCAGGGGTTGTATGGTAATCGTAGACCTGGGGTCCCTGGCCCACATGCCCAGTCAGAAAGATGTCTGTAAGAGAAGAGTCCAAGAAATGTCTGAGAGGCTTGGACTACACGCCTTCGCAATAAATGAGGATGATTCGTTACTGATGGTACCAGGGGCGATGATGAGAGTGGATACGACAAAATATGAGCTTGGAATAGGCGGAAATGGTCAATTGTCTGAGTCTTGATTATCAGGTTCGAAGTCCACAGGGCCGTCTTCCAACCATGAGTCCAAGTCCCCAGCGGCAACTTCCTCGGCTGCATGTGCGGTAAAATCCCTGTAAATGGTCCACTTGGAAATAGTTTCTTCATCTTCCCCTCTCTTCCTTTTTCTCCTTATGGACTCATTAGCATAAGTCACACATCTTCTTAGGAATCTCTCAACCAAATCTCTTCTTTGGTTCGCTTCCATGATATCACTCAATCCCTAGGTCCAGCATTAGCTGATCAACGTGTCCCTTTGTTTTGACCTTATACCCAACCCATGACATTTTACCTTCTTGGGAAATGGCGAATGTTGATCTGAGAGTCCCCATGTATGTCTTTCCATACATACTCTTCTCCCTCCAGGTCCCATACAAAGTATGCAACTGAGCATCTTCATCCACAATCAAGTCAAAAGGCAAATCATGTTTATCAATAAATTTCTCATGTGATTTTGCTGAGTCAGTGGAAACCCCTACTACGGTCCAAGAGTTATTCGATATTCTACCAAAATTATCCCTAAAATCGCAAGCCTGGGTGGTGCAACCTGGAGTGCTGTCCCTTGGGTAGAAGTAGAGAATAACCCCCTTTCCAGAAGCTAATATCTCTGAAAGGACGAACTTTGAGCCATCTGTCAAGGATGCTTGAAAATCTGGTGCTTTTTCTCCGACTACTAATGTGACTGCTTCGCTCATGATATCCACTCTGCCACTAGGTTCTTCAAGGCTTTTCTCTATCGATATGAGAATTCACTATGATGCTAGTAGGAATTTTAGGCGGGCTGCTAAATCCGAATGGCTTGGAAAATGATGTTTTTCCAATTTTACCGAATTTTGAATCTGGAGTGTTGGCCTGGGCATGGAAAACTCTTGAGATTCCTCTGATTGAGTACCATTCTCTACTTCCATCCCGAGCAATTCCATAGGTATTTGAGCCAAAAATAGCCTTTCCGAAGAGATTCTCCAAGGAGGCGATGAACCACAGTGGCCGGGGGAAGGGGATAGGGATTTTCATACCCCAGGACATAGAGACATTCAGATAAGCCGTTTCAATTGAGATGTTTTTTCTCTTCCTGTTGACGATAATATTAGTAATTTTTACATCATCGAAATCATACAGTGACGAAACAAAATCAGCATGTTCAGAGGAGGGTGACAATAGAACTCTACTGCCATCTGGTTTGGACCACATTATATTGGTGAATTTGCCCAAGGGGGATTCTTCCCAGTCACCAATAACCAAGGAGTCTCCACTTTCGAAACCTGACGAGCTAATCCTACCGCTAAAAATCATCAATCTATTACCTACCCTGCTTAATTCTCTTCTTTGTAGCCGCCCAAGAACATATTGGACACTCCGATAGGCTGTGGCTTCTCGCGGGGCAAAACTCCCTTCCAAAGTAGATTATCTGGAGGTGCCTTCGATTCCATGACTCCTTTGAGAAAACCTTCTTCAGATCTTTCTCGGTCTTGACTACGTTACTTCCATTGGAAAGGCCCCACCTCTCAGCCAGACGATGGATGTGAGTGTCGACTGGAAATGCAGGAATTCCGAAAGCCTGAGACATTACCACACTGGCCGTTTTATGCCCGACTCCAGCCAAAGACTCAAGAAATTCCCATTCTGGATATATTTCTCCCCCTGAGTCAATGATCTGCTCAGCCATCCTCTTGAGATTCTTTGCTTTTGTTGGTGCCAAACCTATTTCTCTGATAACAGAACGTATTTCTTCGATTTCCAATTTAGCCATTTTTTCTGGAGAATCAGCGATTTTGAATAAGGAGGGTGTGACTTCATTGACCTTCTTGTCTGTTGTTTGCGCGGATAGCATAACGGCGACCAATAGAGTGTAACTATCTTTATGATCCAACGGAATTGGTGTTTCTGGGTACAGAGTATCCAGTTGCTCGCCTATTCTCAGGGCCTTTTCAGATCTTTTCACTCTTCATCCACCCTACTG
>CETY01027250.1_pt1 | contig 19156 bp, 9 predicted proteins | sample 361551 | NCBI WGS metagenome assembly CETY01 (sample SAMEA2623135, study PRJEB7988) | marine metagenome | biome: marine biome (ENVO:00000447); feature: deep chlorophyll maximum layer (ENVO:xxxxxxxx); material: "saline water (ENVO:00002010), including plankton (ENVO:xxxxxxxx)" | depth 45 m | reverse complement strand
CCCCCCCCCCCGTTCTAAAAAAGTACCTAACCCTAACCTACAAAAGTATATACCCTCTTTCGAAATAATTCCCCCTATTTTTTTTCCCAGCTATGCCCAGCATATAGGGGGTTCCCATATATAAAAACGAAACCCTATTGGAGGTTGATGAAAAATTTTACCCCTGAAAATTATTATCACATATACTTGAGAGACAAGTGTGTAGTTCCGATGATAAGTGAAGAAAACTTCGACCATACTTGGACATCATTGAAAGCAATGGTAGGACTGATGAAAACTGAGTATGAAGAGGAGGACCTCTCATATGAGGTAGTGAAAACAATACCAGAGGAAGAGGAAAGCTCCTATTGACTCTCCCTAGATACTCTGATATAATTTGAAGTGTAGTTACTAAGACTTATGGCTAAAGGATTTACGGTGAAGGCAGCAAAGCCCAAAACTCTAAGGACAAAAGCACCTGAGTGGGATATTGATGATATCAAGGCTCGGATGAGAGGTAAGACAATTGTATTCTGTCTACCTGGAAGAGGATGTTCATATACGTTTATGAAGAACTTCGTACAATTATGTTTTGATATGGTACAGAATGGTATGTCCATTCAGATCAGTCAAGACTATAGTAGTATGGTAAACTTTGCACGTTGTAAGTGTTTGGGTGCCAATGTACTTCGTGGACCAGATCAGATTCCCTGGGATGGTAAGTTGAACTATGACTATCAGTTGTGGATTGATAGTGACATTGTATTCAATACAGAGAAGTTTTGGCAATTGTGTGATGTAGCACTACCAGCTTCTGCAATTGATGAAGAAGGTAATGAGATTGAAGGAGAAGATCATCCGATCTCTGCTGGTTGGTATTCCACAGAAGACGGGAAGACTACCTCAGTTGCACATTGGTTAGAAGAGGATGACTTCCGTAACAACGGTGGTGTGATGAATCATGAGATGGTAGACTCGATTCAGAATCGTAAGAAGCCTTTCACTGTAGATTACACAGGTTTCGGATGGGTGATGATTAAGAAGGGTGTGTTTGAAGATAAGAAGATGACATATCCATGGTTTGCACCGAAGATGCAGGTGTTTGAATCAGGAGCTGTTCAAGATATGTGTGGAGAGGATGTCTCATTCTGTTTAGATGCTATCGAAGCTGGTTATGAGATTTGGTGTGATCCTCGTATTCGTGTGGGTCACGAAAAAATGCGAGTTATTTGATAGGAGGTCATTATGGCAAAAGTTAAGAAGAGTCTAATGGGTAATGTGTTTATTGAGACACAACCCAAAAAATCGCGACAAGGATCAGGCCAACATACAAAGTATGCGTCTACGAGTTCTAACAAGGCAAAGAAGAGGTATAAAGGTCAAGGTCGATAGTATTATGGGAATCCTTCGGGATTCCTTTTTAATGTATAGATATATTAACTGAAGATATTAATATGGCATGTTTGATTGCTAACTTACCATCTGTTGAAGTATGGGTTCGAAAAGAATATCTAACAGACCACCAGTCAGGTCATGGGGAGTTTGAGAAAGGTGTATGGGTATCTGCTAAGAGTATCCCTGGTCGAGCCTTTTACTTTGAGACATACTTACCAGAGTATGGGGCAATGTATGATAAACTACCGATCAGTGCCTTTGTATCAGAACCAAAGACACCTGACCCTGATATGAATTTACAAAACCTACAGTTTTGGAATTGTATGGATTATGGTGTTGTTGCTGTTAATAAACAATTCATTGGTAGTATGAACTATGAGGTCTATACAAGGAACCATGGGACCATGAAGGGGTCTTATGTGTGTACTCTTGACAACTACCATCAAGATCCTGATATCATTGATTACAGTTGTTCAGAGAACCCTTCTGAACATAAGTCTCATAACTTGATTGAACTTGACAATGGACAATATGCATTGTATCCAAACAATAGAACTCGTATCTATGATAATAGTTTAACACCTGAGAAACCAAAGATGCCAGATTTCAAAGTATCCACTCAAATCTATCAGGTAGAGTGTGGTTATGAGAAAGATGGACTTGGTGATCAGGATTCTTATTTTTGGAAGACTGCTAAAGAAAGACTAGATACTAATACTACACAGGATAATGATGGAAGACAATCTACTTCGGGAGATAGCAAATGATAAGATTACACCTAAAAATAAAAGAATTGTAAACGAAGATGGATTGTTTGAGTCCGAAGATTGTGATGATCCAAATCATGTATGTAAGTGTGGACAACAAACCCTGTCAGAACACACCTAAATAAAGCACACTTATATAATCTGTTCAGGTGCCAGCAGAAAGGATCACTAAAGCTTTTCGAGACGTGAGTGCTACATTTCAGGCTAATCCCCTGAATATGGACCTAGTTGCTCTCAGAAACGAAAATGCAATTGCGAGATCTATTCGTAATCTCGTTATGACTGCACCTGGTGAGAGACCTTTTAACTCAGAATTGGGTTCAAATGTTTATCGGTTATTGTTTGAGAACTTTGATAATCAAACATCATACGCTATCAAAACCGAAATTGAAACATCAATAAGAAACTTCGAACCTAGAGTTAACTTAACTGAAGTTCAGGTTTCTGCTAATGAAGATAATTATGAGTTTGATGTAGTCATTCGTTATAAGATTGTTGGTATTGATGCTCTACCACAGTCACTATCATTTGCATTAGAGCCCACTAGGTAAGATGCCCTTAGTAAACTTCAGCAATGTCGATTTTGATGAGATTAAACAATCCATCAAAGATTATCTCAGATCAAATTCCAACTTTACGGATTATGATTTTGAGGGATCAAATCTATCGACAATAATAGACACGTTAGCATATAACAGTTATATCTCCTCATACAATGCCAACATGGTATCGAATGAGGTGTTCCTTGACAGTGCAACATTAAGAGAGAATGTTGTATCAATCGCACGAAACATTGGTTACCTTCCTCGTTCAAGGAAGTCGTCAAGATCAAACATCTCCTTTGAGGTTGACCTAAGAGGATCGGGTGATACTAAGACTAGTGTTGTATCAGTAACACTGAAAGCTGGGGCTGTGGCACTATCTGGTTCCACGTTCAATAATTCTTCATTTACATTTTGTATAATGGAGGATATCACTGTACCGGTAGATTCAACAGGATTTGCTGTATTTGATAACGTTGATGTATATGAGGGTTCGTTCCTGAATCAAACATATGATGTTCAATCAAGATTACCAAATCAAAAATACATCTTACCAAATACAGGTATTGATACAGACTCTATTAGAGTATCAGTAAAGGTTAATTCTAACTCAACAGTATCGAGAAAATATAGTCAATATACTAGTCTTATCAATGCAGATAAGGATACACCACTATTCTTCCTAAGAGAAACAGAAGGTGAGAGATATGAATTATTGTTTGGTGATGGTATATTTGGAACTAAGTTACAAGAACCAAATCAAGTTGTAGTTCAATATCTGACATGTAGTGGATCATCACCAAACGGTATCTCCAATCTGACATTTATTGGTAGAATAGAAGATAATAACGGAAGCCCACTAGCTAGTGGTGTTTCTGGTCTCACAATCAATGAATCGGCTCTTGGTGGTGATGAGATCGAGAGTGTTGAGTCAATTAAGAAACTAGCACCTAACATCTATGCATCTCAAGACAGAGCTGTAACATCAACTGATTTTGAGTCACTTGTCCCCAGAATCTATACTGAAGCAGAATCAGTTGCGGCATATGGTGGTGAAGAACTGAATCCCCCACAGTATGGTAAGGTATTTGTCAGTATTAAACCATTCAATGGTGTATTCTTATCTGAGGAAATTAAAAGGAACCTCAAACTAGAACTTGCTAAGTATTCGGTAGCTGGTATCATTACTGAGATTATCGATCTCAATTATCTGTTTATTGAGATCGATACTAACGTATATTATAATTCAAACCTAGCACCTGGTCCTTCCCAAGTCAGGAACGTAGTAACAAATAATATCATAAAGTACTCTGATTCTACTCAGTTAAATAAGTTTGGGGCAAGGTTCAAGTATAGTAAGTTTGGTAAGATCATTGACGATAGTCATGATTCAATTACCTCAAATATTACTACTGTGAAGATGAGGAGAGACCTACAGGCTATACTAAATCAATTTATTGAATATAGTCTAACATTTGGTAATCGCATTCATGTAAAAAGTGAACTTGGATTTAACATTAAAACTTCTGGTTTCTCAGTAAGTGGTATAGCTGGAACAGTATACATGAGTGATGCACCTAATGCAAATCTCACCACTGGAACAATCTTTATGTTTAAGTTGGATTCACCAACTGAACCAGTGATTCTGAAAAGAAACATTGGAACGATTGATTACATAACAGGATTAATTAAACTCAACCCACTTAATGTTATTTCAACTGAAGTAACTCGTGGAACTTCTCTCATTGAAGTTTCATCCTGTCCATACTCTAATGATGTTCTTGGTCTTCGTGATCTCTATCTACAGATGGATACCTCAAATTTGACAGTGAACATGGTTCCTGATCAGGTTTCCTCAGGTAGTGATATATCAGGTGGATCATATACAGTAACTTCAAGCTATTCAAACGGATCACTCACACGATAAAAAATAATGTCAGTAGATAGAGTAAAATTCCAGGATATAGTTGCCAGCCAACTTCCTTCTTTTATCAGAGATGATTTTCCTCTCCTATCAGAGTTTCTGGAACAGTATTATGTTTCACAGGAAACTCAAGGTGCGACATTAGATCTTCTTCAAAATATTGACAAATATGTCAATATTGATCAGCTTACTGGTCTAAAATCTTCTACCGTTCTTCAGGTTGATATTAGTAGTGTAGATGATACAATTGTTACTGGTGTCGATGGTAATTTTACTGAAGGATTTGTTGATAATAATGGACTGATTAAAATTGATGATGAAATTATTGCATATAATTCAAAGACTAATCTTAACTTTGAAGGATGCCAGAGAGGATTTAGTGGCACCACTTCACATACTTCTGCCAATACACCAGACAGACTATCCTTCTCAAGTCAAACTACACCCACCAATCACAAGAAAGGTGCTATAATTCAAAACCTGAATGTCTTGTTTCTTCAGGAGTTTTTTAGAAAGTTAAAGGCACAAGTAAGCCCTGGGTTCGGTGATAGAACACTGAAGACGAATCCAAAGAATTTTATTATCAATAGTAATAGTTTTTATAAGTCGAAAGGAACAGACTTATCATATAAGATTCTGTTTAAGGCTCTATTTGGTGAGACTGTTGATATCATTCGCCCAAGTAGATTCCTGCTCAAACCATCTAGCTCAAACTATAATGTAACAGAAGATATTGTTGTAAAGAGTTATATTGGTGATCCACTGCAACTCAAAAACCTTACATTATTTCAGAATTCAACACAAGCTCGTGGTACAGTCAACAATGTCCGTAAAATTCAATATAATGATGGTGACTACTATCAACTGAGTATTGACTCTGGATATGATAGAGATGTTAATGTAACTGGTACAACTTACGGTAAGTTCAAACCAAATCCTAAAACAAAACTCCTGAACACTGTTGCAGTTGGTGCAACAATCATGGATGTTGACTCTACTGTAAGTTTCCCTGAATCAGGAAAGTTAGAGATACTTGATAGTGATAGCAATATAGTATCGATAGTATACACAGGAAAGTCTGTCACTCAGTTCTTAAATGTGAGTGGAGTTAATGCTATACTCAGTGAGAAGACCGATGTAGATCTCGATGATTATTCTCATTCTTATGTTGGTTTAGGTACTGATAACGAAGTCAGAGTAAGGATCACTTCCACACTGAAAGATCTTAAGATTCAGGATAGTGGTTTCTACAATAAGAGAGACACCATTAATATCAAGTCATTTGGTATTGAAGATGAGTCAATAAGAGGATCTGATTGGTTAGTCAACAATAAGTCAAGGTATGATGTCTCCAGCATCATTATTACTGACATTTCTGAACTTAAGTATGATGTGACGACATTCGACGATCACACATTGAAGGTAGGATATAAAATAATATTAAGTGACAATACTGGTGGCAATCTCGATGCTTCAATTATTGATATTGGAAGTAAGAAATCATTTACTATAAAGGCAAATTCATCAATTGATCTGAACAAGGTTTATAGTTTTGAGAATCAACTACTTAAAGTTTTCTCTCCAAAGTATAGTTTCCTTGAAAAGTACACTGCTAACGTTCAGAATACTTATTCAAACTTCAATACTGATTTACTGATTGCAACCAACTCACTCCCATCTTATGGTGATCTAGGTCTTGATCCATATGATAAGACTCTGAATTTTAGTGGTTTTGCCACAGATAACATAATCAACTTTGGTTTACCTCATGGTTTCTATACTGGTGATGCGGTTTATTATCAACCAGGTGTAATAACAAATACAACGATTAATGCTGATGGAATCCCCATCACAACAACAACTGAAAGTAAATTTGAGGGAACAGAATCAGGTGTTTTCTATATTAAGAAAATTAATAATACTTCTGTCAAACTTTCAAGAAGTAGATCAGATTTATTCAGGAATGTATTTGCAAATCTAGGTGGATCTGTCAACAATAACGTCTTCACTTACTTTAGTTTCTACAACAAAACCATTGCACCACAAGGGATCTACAGAAAGATCATTGAACCAATCAGAGAAGCTGGTCAGTTCAAAACTCTTCCAGGTTATAATGGAATATTCCTTAATGGTGTTGAACTTCTGAACTATAAGTCAGAAGATACCATCTTCTATGGACCAATTAAAAATCTAATTGTGACTGCCGGTGGTTCTGGTTATGATGTTGTCAACCCACCTAGACTTACTATTAGGGATAATATTGGCATAGGAGCTACAGGTGTTGTTGCTGTTGAAGGTTCATTAGAAAGAATTGATATTGTAGATCAAGGTTTTGACTTCTTGGAAACTCCTACAATATCAATTACCGGTGGCAATCCAATTAGACCTGCAAAGGCTGAAACTTCATTGGTTGAGATTTCATATTCTGTCAATATTAATACTGAATTCAATGGTAATGTAAACATTGGAAACAATACTATTGGATTCTCATCATTTCATAAGTTTTCACAGAACGAGGAAATCGTTTATGATTCAAAAGAAATGAGATCTATTGGTGGACTGTCCACTAATACAACTTACTTTGCTAACGTAATTGATAACTTTAGGATATCCCTCCACACTAATGAAAAAGATTCTCAGTTAGGTATCAATACGATTACCTTCAATAATACATTTGGACAGGGAACTCAATCTTTGTATTCGGCAAAAACTAAAAAGATTGTAAGTAATATTGTTGTAACTGATTCTGGTGAAGGATATAAGAATAAAAAGAGATTAATTGTTGGTGTAGTTACTGCTACAGATTCATTCAAGATTGATAATCATGGTTTTGAGACGGGTGAAATAATTCAGTATACCTCAGGATCAACTGCAGTGCAAGGGATTTTAGAGAATACAAATTACTTTGTAATCAAGATTGATTCAGACAATTTCCGTCTCAGTGATTCCAAATCTGAATTTAATAATGGTGTCTATGTTGATATTAAAGGAGTGGGTGATGGCACTTTCAATTATGAACCAATTACTGTTAATATTAATGGTATAACTAGAATTACCGAACGCAATGGTCAAGACTTCCAATGTAAAATACAACCTGCCTTCAGAGGTTCTATTGATTCTATTGACATTACCAATCGTGGTTCTCAGTATGGTTCTTCAGAAATTATCAATCTGAACAGAGAACCTGAAATTTTATTTGAGGGTGGACAACAAGCTCAAATCAAACCTGTCATTAACAACGGCCGGTTTGTCGATATCATCATTGATAATTCAGGAAGAGAATATATTTCTCCACCAGATCTGATAATCATTGGAAATGGTAAGTATGCGAAACTCACTCCCATTATTGAAAATGGAAAACTTGTAGATGTAAATATCATAAACCCTGGTATTGGTTATGTCGATGGTCAAACTTCTATTGCAATTGCCAATCCTGGTAAAGGATGCGACGTAGAATCAAAGATCAATGAGTGGAGTATTAACCTTTTTGAAAGAAACAATGAGTTTGTCAATAATGACGACGGATTTGTTGATGAGAATCTTGCTGGTGATAAAACAGAATACTGTCACCTATACACACCGAGAGAACTTAGAGAGTCAACTTATGTTCTAAAGAACAATGGTGATTCATTCTATGGTATTGCCGACTTAGAGAAATCTAATGGTATTGAGATATCTAACAGTCATCACTCACCAATTATTGGTTGGGCATATGATGGAACTCCAATCTACGGTCCTTATGGGTATTCCACTCCTGAGGGTGGTGTAATCAAACAGATGAGAAGTGGTTATGAGTTGAATGTCAACCTTACCAATAGACCTTCTCCCAGTATATACCCACAAGGATTCTTTATTGAAGATTTTCAGTTTACTGGTGTTGGTGACCTAGATGTTCATAATGGTAGGTTCTGTGTCACTCCAGACTATCCTGAAGGGGTCTATGCGTACTTTACGACGTTAGAACCAAATGTTGAGGCTCAAGGTCCATTTAGGAACTATAAAAAACCACAGTTCCCATATATTATTGGAGATACATTTCATTCCAAGAGAATTGAGTTTAACTATAGTGTAGAATCAAACCAAACAGACTATGACATTCAAAAAAATGAGTGGTTCAGAAATACAAGGTCATATAATACTAATAACCTCTATAGTGGATATGATTACATCTTTAATTCTAACAAAATTAAAAGACAAACCATAGAAGTAACGGGTACTAATCCTGGATCTATCAGTGGAGTTGGTATCTTTACTGGTGGCAGAAACTATCAGGTTGGTGAAAGAGTTATCTTTGATAATAAACAATCAGATGGTAAAGGTGCTCAGGCAAGAGTCAGTTATGTTAATGGTAAAGAAATAAACACTGTAAGTATCGCTACTACTCTAACTCCAAATGTTGAGTTTATCAAATACTTTGGTCTCCAACAGTTTATTGGTTTCAGCTCACAACCACACAACTATCAGGACCAAGAATTAGTCAATGTCAGTGGTCTCTCCAACTACTACAAAGGTTTTGATGGACCATATAATGTTGGAGTAAGATCAGAAACTTTTGTTACCATTCTTGGCATTGGGACAGCATCTGCAACTGGTATTGCCACATACTTATATGTTGGTGGGGCTTTAAAGTTTCCATTTATTAGACCAAATGACATTCTGGGTATTGGAACAGAAAAAGTCAAAGTTCTCAATATTGAAGAAGAAAGTCAGAGAATTCGTGTCCTCAGGGAACAGGAATCGACAGTAGGTCTTGCCTATTCAACAGGTCAAGTTCTGATTGGTGATCCAAGAAAGTTCACTATCAATGTTGGCACTCTAACGACAGATAAGTCATTTAGAGTAAATGAAGAATTGTACTTTGATCCTCCAGAGGCAGTCGGTATCGGAACGACCACTGGCAACGGTGTAGGAACCCCTGTAACGTTCAGAAACCCAGGTATAGGGGCAACTACCCTATTCATTGAACCTCAGTCAATCTACTACAAAAATCATGGTCTGAAACTGAATGACAAGGTTGTCTATTCATTGAATGGTGGAACATCAATCGGTGTTTATAATGGTATCTCTGATGCCAACCTTACCGATTATAGTGAACTATATGTAGCTCCATTAACTAATAATTTCATCGGTATCTCGTCGCACAAAGTTGGTATGACAACCACTGGTACCTATGTTGGTATCGGAACTACAACCGGTCTCTTATTTTTCAGAGATACAGGAACAGGTGATCATCATAGTTTCAAGACGGTAAGATCTGATATTCTAAGAACTCAGGTAAGTCGCAACATTGTTACTGTTTCAACTGCAACTACACATGGACTGAGACCAAATAATAATGTAAGAGTCAATATCAAACCAACTGATATCCAAACAATTGATGTAAGATTTAATCAATTCAATAGAAGAATTGTATTCAATCCTATTGGTTTTACTTCTGAAAATGTTGACACTACACTCAATACATTGTATATCTCTAACCATGAGTTCTCTCTTGGTGATAAAGTAGTTCACCAATCTTCATCTCCTGCAGGGGGTTTGGTGAACGAGAAGATGTACTATGTGATTCCTTATAGTAGAGATGAAATCAGACTGGTAGAAGATAAGTACCAGATCAATGAAGAGGAACCAATCTTTGTAGGTATTACAAGTACAGGTCTTGGCGGCACTATCTCCAAGATAAACCCCCTTACTAAGACTAGAAAAAATAATAATCTTAAGTTTGATCTTTCGGATCCTTCACTCTCATTCCTTTCGAATGGTGTGAAGTATCCAGCATTCAAGATGTTTGTATATCTTGATCAAGAGTTCAATAAAGAGTTTGTCACTACTGGAACTAAGACAGATAATAAATTTGAAGTGTCTCGTAGTGGGTCAGTTGGTATCACATCTGATGCTAACCTGACCATTGAAATTACTGACGATGTACCTTTCAGACTTTATTATAAGTTTGATGCAATCAATATCGACATTATTAGTATTGATCAGAGGGGTCTTATCCTTGATACTGAGGTTTCGCCATATAATCAAATCAATATTGAGAAGAGTGGATATGATGGTATCCAAAGACTAACTGGTGCTAGTGGAACTTCATTCACATATGAATTAGATTCTGTTCCAGAGTCTCTGTTATACAATAGTAAAAATTCAATCCCCACGTATGATACTGATTCCAAATCAGTCTTCGGATCAATCTCTAATATTGAGATGATCAGTAATGGTAGTGGATATACAAAACTTCCTTATGTCAAAGGAGTTAATAGTGGTATTGGAACTAATGCAATTTTAGATGCTCAAACTAAAGATATTGGTAAGATTCTGAATCATCGTTTTGATTCTGACAATATTGGTTTTGATTATCCAACTGACGAAACATTAAGACCTGTGGCTAATCTTCCAGAAATTTTGGAAATGGAGTCGCTAACATCCTTTGAATCTATTGGTATCACTTCGTTTGGTAGAAACTACCTTCACCCAGCAAAACTAGTAGTTATTGACGGATACACTAATAAAGTTATTCCTGAGGTAGATCTGAGATATCAGATCGGTGACACAACAGTTAAGATTTTGAATAACACTACAGGAATGTATGATGTTATGCCAAGAATTATCCCAACACTGAACACAAATGGTGTTGGTATCTCATCAATCATATTTGATTCAACAACTAAGATTGTAAGACTTCTTCTCAATCAATCATTCCAGGATGAAAGAGACTTTCCATTTGATGTTGGTAGTAACATCCTTATTGAGAATATAAGTGTTGGTCTCAATACTGCATCAAAGGGATATAACTCTTCGGTATATGAATATACTTTGTTCCCAGTAACTACGATATTTCCACAGTATGGGGGAACTGGAGCTTACATTGAGTATAGTCTCAAAGATCATCTTAAAGATGGTGAGTTTCCAGGAAAAGTAGAACCACTGACCACACTTGGTCAGGTTGTTGCTGAAAATGATTTCCCAACCTTTACTGCTAAACTGACCACTAATGACTACTTCGATGGTGAAAAAGTAGTCAATGGAGAAAACACCGGTATCGTTGAATCTTGGACATCAAGTCTCGATCAATTGAAAGTAGATACCCCTAAGGACTTTAAAGTGGGTACGATTATAAGAGGTGAGAGTTCTAATACTCAATCCGTTGTTATGAGGAAGTATGAGTTTAATGCAGAAATTACAACGGGTGTCGGTGCTACTATTATTCATGGTTGGCAAGATAACGTTGGTTTCTTAAATGATAATCTACAGGTTATTCCTAATAACGAATACTATCAGAACTTCTCATATTCACTATCAAGTAAAGTTCCGTATGATCAGTGGAATGATCCAGTAAGTAACCTAGGTCATACTGCCGGTTTTGCTAAGTTTGCTGATTATCAATTAGTAAGTAAAGAAACTAATCCAGGTAAAGGTATCATTCAATCAGAAGATGCAAATGTTGAGGTTGTTATTGATATCATCGGAGAAGGTGATCTGAATTGTTATTATAACTTTGATTTTGTATCAGAAGGAACACAGCATATTAATGGTGTTCTTGCATCTAATGAAATTTTCTTTGAGAATAGACTCCTTACAGATTACTTCCAGTCAGTCGGTAACAGAGTTCTTTCAATCGATGATGTTAGTGATCAGTTCAATAGCAATGAAAGAGCTGAGAAATTTTCTAAGGTTGATGATTTTGAATCAAACTACATTCTGAATAAGATTTTTACTTTTGTTAAGGATGACGTATTTACAAATGAGAGACAATTCTCTGTTGTCAATATGCTTCATAATGGTATTATTGGTTACTCTAATGAATATGGTACAATTTCAACTTATCCACCACTTGGTTTCTATGGTTATATTCAATCTGGTACTGGTTGGAGTCTGACATTTAATCCAATTAAATTCCAATATAACGCATATCAAACTGCAACAGTGGCTATCAGTCTCCTCGATGGTGTGGCTGGTGTGGGATCTACTTCTCTTGGTGATGTTTTAAGTATAGAGAGTGATCAAGTAAATATTAATTTTGGATCTACCACAACAATCGCTTCCTTCCCAACATCTAACAAAGCAGCTAAACTTTGTGTTTTGGCAAAGGGTACATCTGGAATTCATTCTGGTCAATATCATTCATCAGATATTAATATTGTCCATGATGGTACTACTGTATCAATGGTTGAGTATGGTGATATACAGACTAGTTTTAACAACTTGAACATTGGTTTTGGAACATATAGTTCTTATATTGACGGTGGTCTTGTCAAGATTGATTATCATCCAAGTTCTTCTGGCAGCATTGAACATCAGTCTCAGATGACAGTGTTCTCTGGAGTTGGTACGAGTACCGGTGATCATACATTGAGAACTGGTAGAATAAAATCTTCTTATACTTCTATCGCATCTTCTGGATCACCATTACCAGTCGTAATCTCCTCTTACAATGATCCATACTCAGCAAACTATAGTATTGTAGTTGTAGAAGACACTACAAATAATGACCTTGAGATGTTTGAGTTGGGTATGTGTAACTCGACATGGAATGAGGTTCTCACCGATTGGGCTTACACTAGGACTTCTGGTACTCTTGGACAGGTTGGTGTAACATCAACATCAACAACTAAGAACATCACATTCACCCCGAATCCAGGTATAGATGTTAAAGTCAGAACCTTTGGTATTGATTTGATGCTCTACCCCGGTCTCATTAATGATACCGAACTTAAGATGAACAACCTTGAGATTACAACAGGTGCTGGTAGTTATCGTGGAACTAAACTTGATCTTAAATCTCAATTTGGTCTCAAACATAAAGGACTTGAGATCTTCAGAAGAGTAATTGATGGTAGTGATACTAGTACTGTTAGTACTACAGCTGACACAGTTACTATTCCAAACCATTTCTTTGTTACTGGTGAAAAGCTTCAATATTCCCATGTTGGATCTGGTACATCTCAAGCAATTAGTATCGCACCTACCTCAATCTCTGGTGTAACTACTGATAAGTTACCTGAAACACTATATGTTATAAAGGTTGATGAGGGTAGAGTAAGGTTCGCTGCTACTGCAGAAAATGCACTGTCATTAACACCAACATCTTTTGATATTACTGGAGTTGGTATTGGGAATTCACATGTCTTTACATCTACCAATCAAAATGCTAAAGCTTTGATTGCTGTTGACAACATGATTCAATCACCTATTACAGAGACATCTATTACAACGGATTTGAATCAGGATATAATCTTTGATACGATCTTCGATGTTACTGGTATCACATCGTTTGCAAGTGGTGATATTGTTAGAGTCGATGACGAATATATGATTGCAGATGCTGTTGGTATTGCTGGTTCAACTAGATTTGGTGTTAGAAGAGCACAACTCGGTACTGGAATTGGTCTTCACACAACGGGAGCAACAATTACCAAGATCACTGGTAGTTACAATATCACTGGTAGTACTGTCAACTTCTCTTCATCTCCATATGGTAAAACACCACTGAGTACAACGGCTACAGCTGATCCAGACTCTAGAGATTGGACTGGTATCACTACTAGCTCTAGTTTCCAGGGCAGAACTTTCATGAGAAGATCTGGTGCTGGTAGAACTGAAGATACCTACTCAAATAACTATGTCTTTGATGATATCTCAAATAAGTTTAATGGTATTGGTACAGTATTCACTCTTCAAAATAATGGTAACAATACTACTGGATATTCTACTGATAACGGTATTATCCTTCTGAATAATATCTTCCAGGTTCCAAAAGGATCACAAGTTGGTGATGGAACGTATCAAATGGAAGAGAGTGTAGGTGTTACCTCTATTTCATTCACTGGTGTAGGTATTGCCGCAACAAATGGTTATGATCCAAACTCTGGTGATGTCCCTATTGGTGGATTAATCATCTCTGTTGGGTCTGAATCTGGATTTGGTTATCAACCTCTCGTATCAGCTGGTGGAACAGTTACAGTTTCTGCAACTGGTTCAATCACTAACGTTAGTATCGCCAATAGTGGTTCTGGTTACAGAGCTGGTATCCAAACGGTAGTTAATGTTGGTGTTCAAACTGACGGAGAACCAAATCTTCAGTTTATCGGAACAGCAGCTATTAGTGGTGGCAATATTGTTAGTGTTAATATTACAAATCCTGGTAGTGGTTACACTTCTACTAACCCACCATCTGTAGTGTTTGACGAACCACTTTCGTACTCCAATATTCCTGTAGAGTACAGTGGTAATGCTGGAGCTGGAAATAGTGCAACAGTTAATATTGTTGTTGGTCAAGGGTCTAGTGTTATTGACTTTGAATTTAGATATGGTGGATATGGTTATGGCGAGGGTGAAGTTCTTACTGTACCAGTTGGTGGACCTACAGGTATCCCCACAGATCCATCACTTGCATTTGAAGAATTCCAAATTACTATCGATGAGGTCTTTACTGATAAGTTTAATGGAATATCTATTGGACAACTTCAAGTTCTTGATAAGTTTGATAACCTATTTAACGGCTCAGATAAGGACTTTAGACTTCTTATTGATGGAGAACCTGTTTCCATTCAATCGGCTAAAGGTTCAAACATTGAAGTTGACCAGACACTTTTGATTTTCCTCAATGATATTCTTCAGGAACCCGGTAAATCTTATATCTTTAACGGTGGATCAACTATTAAGTTTGCAGAATCACCCAAGGTTGGTGATACTTCTAAAGTTTTGTTCTATAAAGGTAGTGGAGACGTTGATGTTATCTTTACTAATGTACTTGAGACGGTGAAAGTAGGTGACACTCTTGATATTAACAATTTCCCACCTGATCAAACAATCATCTTTGACCAGGAACCAAGAACAGTAACTGGTATCAATACTCTAGATTCTGTTCAGACGGTCACCTATCTAAATCCTGGTATTACTAGTGATAGAAGTGTTCTTAGACCAGTAACATGGTGTAAACAGACTTCGGACAAGATTATTAATGGTCAACCTATTGGTAAGAATAGGGTTAAGTATGAACCATTTGTTCAACCAACTTCTTACTTAATTCAACCAGTTGGTTTAGGTTCTACAGAAGCCTATGTTGATAATGTCAGACCTCTGTTTGATTCAAATAATGAAAGTCAAATTAGAAGTTTCCAGAGAGAAATTACACTCACTTCACAAGATAATATTGTGGGGGCTTCTGGAACAGCTATTGTATCTACATCTGGTATAATTACCAGTATTTCAATAACTAACTCTGGTGTTGGTTATACTGTAGCACCTTCGGTGACTATTGGTTCTTATAGTGGTGTTTCTGAATCGACAGCAACGGCTGCCATTTCAGGTGGTCAAGTAACATCAGTTACTATTACCGATGGTGGTAGTGGATACTCTGATGTTCCAGTTGTTCTCTTTGAACAACCAAAACTCATTCAAGAGAAGATAAATGTTTCTTCTTATGAGGGTGATTATGGAACCCTTGTTGGTTTTGGTACCACAACTGTTGGTAATGATACTAGAGTGATTTTTGACTTTTTCATCGATTCACAATCATTCTTGAGAGATACAAAATATGTTGGTACGGCTATCACAGTCAGTGGAATCTCAACTGGTGACTTCTTCACCATATACAATAGTAACATTGGAGATGATACATTTGTTTCAATGTCTAATGATAACACAACAATTGTTGGCATTACAACCATTAACATTGATGGTATCTGGTGTGTCAAAGATGCTCAAACATTAACAACTAATGTCATTGGTATTGGTAACACAGTAGTGAGGAGAGTATTCTGCAACATCTCTGGTCTAAGTACAGCTTCATTCTCATCCACTTTCCTAACATTTGATTCAACACTCTTTACATATGATACGCAGGAGGTTGAAGTGTTCACTGGTGGTATTTCATCTTCCTTTAGTTTTGGTAAGTTTAGCTGGGGTAAAATTAATTTTGAACCTAGAATATCAAGTAGGGAGTTTAATTCTTATAATAATAATGGTTATGTTGGTATTTCGTCAGCTGGTCTCGTTCAAAGAACTAATCCATTGAAATTTGTCAATTACATCTAAATATAAAAAGGTAATCAAAGAAAAATGTCTAGACTAGGAATATCTACAGGAACAACTCCTAATGATGGTACTGGGGATAGTTTGCTCTCAGGAGCAACTAAAATCAATAGCAACTTTGATGAGTTGTATAATCTTCTTGGAGATGGAACAACCCTTTCTGGTGTTGTTACTTCTTTAACTGCTGGCGACAATATATCATTGAGTGGTTCAGCTGATAATGCAACCATATCCGTTTCTGGTGTTGTTACTTCTCTAACTGCTGGCGACAATATATCATTGAGTGGTTCAACTGGTAATGTAACCATTACTGGACAAGCATCTGGTGCTAATGTAACAATTTCTGATAATCCACCATCAAGTCCCAACTCAGGTGATCTATGGTGGGAGAGTGATGCTGGTAGGTTGAAGGTTTATTACTCCAATGTCTGGGTAGATTCTAACCCTGCTGGTGGAACCTCTGGAGGTGGAGGTGGAGGTATTTCTGGAATCGATATTCGAGATGAAGGTGTTTCATTACCTACAAATGCAACTTCACTAAATTTTGTTGGTGATGGTGTAGTTGCATCAGGAAATGGATCAACTAAAACAATTACTGTCGCTGGTGGAGTTGGTTCTGGTTCATCAATTTTGTATACTGATGTATCGTCATTCCCAATAGTATCAAATTCAAAAAGTAAATTTGCATATGCAGATGATACTGGAGTAATGTATTACTCCAATGGAGTAAGTTGGACCAGTCAAAGATTGGTAACTACAAATAGTACCACGTCTTCAGATTTTGCAACACTTTTAGGTAATAGTCAACTTACTTATAATATTAATGCTCTTGATTACACTGCAGGGACTTCGTCAGAGAATAATGCAAGAAAAATAATTAGACTTGAAGATTCTGGCGGCACTACAGATCAAATTGTTTTAGTTGCAGGAAATGGACTAGCAATTAGTGATTCTGGTGATGAGATTCAATTTGATTTGACTGCGAACATTGCAAACTCTACATATACAATTTCTGCAGGGAGTACTAGTGGAAATGCAAATTCAAAATTAGTATTAACTGATAATGCTGGAACTACTGATGAGATTACGTTTGCTGGTGCAGATGGTCTTACGGTAGAATATACCGATGACAATACTCTCACATTTAGAGCACCTTCTGGTGGTGGAGGAGGATCTTTTACAGGTGAAGATTCACAAGATGCCACGGCTCAACTATTCGCTAATGGAACTCATACAGGCATTAATTTTACATATAATGACAGCAATAACAGTATTGACGCTGTAGTAACTGGTGGTGGCGGTGGTGGTGGAGGCACTACATACGATTTACTTGGTTCAAACACAACTAGTAACAATGCAATTCTTACATTGCGTGATGCTTCAAATAATGATGATACTATTGAATTTACAGGAAGCAACGGAACTGATATTAGTTGGGATGGTTCTAATAAAAGAGTTACAATTAATAGTACTAATCCAGTTAACTCAGATTGGAATGCTACTACTGGATTAGCACAAATCCTAAACAAACCATCTATTCCATCTGCATATACATTACCTGCTGCTACAACATCTACACTTGGTGGTGTAATTCCTGATGGTACTACAATCACACTAGATGCTAATGGTAATATCACTGCTGCTCCCGGTGGATATTCACTACCAATTGCATCATCAGGAACTCTGGGTGGCATTAAAATTGGTTCTGGGTTATCTATTGATGGTAATGGTGTTCTTACTGCTACAGGAGGCTCTAGTGTACCACAGATTCAAGATCTTACAGGTACTACATCATCACTCGCTGATGACGCAACCGCAGAACTAAATATTACAGGGTATAAAGCGTATTCATTATTTAAGATTGAAACTGACGCAGCGGCATGGGTCAGAGTATACACCGATGATACTTCCAGAGATGCCGATCAAACTAGAAGTGAAGGAGCAGATCCTTCTCCTGGTAGTGGTGTTATTGCTGAAGTAAGAACTACTACAGCAGAATCTATATTAATTACTCCTGGTATTATGGGATTCAATAATGATAGTCCTAGAACAACTACAATTTATCTTTCAGTAACAAATAGAAGTGGGTCAACATCCACAGTTACCGTAACACTAACAGCACTACAGATCGGAGAATAATTAAATGTCAGTTTTAAAATCAGTTATTGATGTAAACAATGGCAATTCTGGATGGACAAAACAAAATTTAATGGATGCCTTTGAAACTGCATTGAGTAATTTAGGAATGAATGCAGGATCATCTGTAACTGGAGTTCCTCAAGTTGTTATGTCTCCACAGGGCGGCACCACCCAGATAGGTGGGTCATTAAGTTCTCTTAAACAGGCTAATGGTGGCGATACCGGAGTGATTAACTGGGGTGCATATAAAATACAAAAATATCGTGTAACGGATGCTTCTGGTAATAATTATCGCGTTCAACACTACGTTGAAGAGTATCTATACAACACTACTTTTGTTGATACAACCAATGATGAGATCAGATCGGATCGTCATG
>CETY01112868.1_pt1 | contig 19171 bp, 12 predicted proteins | sample 361551 | NCBI WGS metagenome assembly CETY01 (sample SAMEA2623135, study PRJEB7988) | marine metagenome | biome: marine biome (ENVO:00000447); feature: deep chlorophyll maximum layer (ENVO:xxxxxxxx); material: "saline water (ENVO:00002010), including plankton (ENVO:xxxxxxxx)" | depth 45 m | reverse complement strand
CTTGAATCTTTAGTTTCAGTTATAGTTTCAACTGAACCATCTGCTTTATTTATTACTATTTTTTTGAAATTAATTGAGTCAATTCCAAAATATTCTGAGATTCACCACCATAGAATAATTGTTCTTTAATAGTAGTTTTTGTTGTATCACCAAAATTTGGAGTATTTTTTTCAACTATTTCTGTAGTAATAGTTTCAACCCTTCCACCATCATCAGGGAAATCTGTTTTTGTTGTTACAGTAGTTACAACTTCATTTCCATCAGGATTTGTTTCTGTATTAACTTTAATTTGTTCTCCTTCTTTCAGTGTGATTCTTTCTTCATTTCCTGCATCATCAATGCTTATTATTGTTATAAAAGTTTTATCCTCCAGATTATCTCCTGATACATAAGGTGGCAAAAGAGAACCTTCTACAAGTACATGAATTGTACTAAATAAATTTGGGAAATTGTTCAATATCTGAATATAATCCGTTGAGCTGGTTTGTCCCGGAGAATAGGATTCGCCCTCGTCGTTCTTGTCGCCAAGATTAATAATCTTTTCTAATTCAAAAAAGTCTTCAATATTATTACCACTTCCATCTATTGTTATAAATGTTGTCTTTTTTACATCATGATTAGGAAAACCGGGCATTACTGCAAAGCCGTATGCGCCGCCGAAATCGGTATCGTTACCTATCTCTATTATAATAGTTTTAGTCTGAATTTTATTTCCCAAAATGTCTTTTTCTATTGTAACTGTTGTAGATTCTCCAGTTAGATTACCAGAACTATCCAATTTGATTGTTTCATTAATTTCAGTTGTACCATTAAAATTTTGACTTAATGTTTCAACTATTCTTATATTATTTCCACTTAAATCTTCTGTGTCTATTGTTTTTATAACACTACCGTCAGATTTATTTGTTACTGTTGTTGTTGTAACATTTCCACTTGAATCAAATGTTTCAGTTGTTGTTGTTATATCGCCTATATTGGGATTATCTTGTATTATTATTTCAGTTATTTTTGAAATTTCATTTCCACTCGAATCTGTTTGTGTTGTTACAATATTTAGATTTCCATTAATATGTTCCGATATTATTATTATTTTAGTCTCACTACTAATTATATTTCCATTGGTGTCAAATTCTTCTTCTACTATTGTTGTAGTAGTGATTGTTAGATTTCCACTATTATCTATATTTACTGTTTCTGTGACTTTAGATAGCAACAATCCATTGGAATCTTCTGTTTCACTTATTTTTTCAAAAATATTACCACTCAAGTCCACTTTTTCAACGACTGTTGTTTTAGTATTATCAGAAATGTTAATTATCTCAGTTTCAATTGTTTTCTTTATTTGATTTCCACTCGAATCAAATTCAGTTGTAATTATTATTGCATTTCCATTTAGATCATTCTTAAAAATTTGTTCTATTCTTCCAATTGGATTACCAGAACTATCTTTTGTTTCTGTAGTCTGTTGTTGACTCATTGAACCGTCGTTATTTTCTTGTACAGCATCTTCACTTGTAAAACTCACAATATTATCATCAGCATCCTTAACAGTTGTGGTTGAACTACCATCAGAATTAGTTACTATTATTTCTGTTTCTATTATTTGTCCGTTTTCATCTCTTTTGATAGTTGTTTGTATTGAATTACCACTTGAATCTGTAATTAATTCGATTTCTATTGTTGTATTATCATTATTTTTAGTAAATGTTACAACTTTTGTATCACCAATATTGGGATCATCTGTAGTTGTTTCAGTTTCAGAACTACTTAATTCAATTCCATCTTTTGTTGTTTTTGATTTATTAGAAATATTTATTAAGTCACCATTAGAATCATTTGTTGTAATTACAGAAACTGTAGTTGTAGTATTGTTCACTTGATCTAGTGTAATTATTTCTATTGACAAGAAAATTATATTACCTAATGAATTAGTTATTGATTTTGTTCTTTTTACAGAACCATCTATTTGATTTTCTATTGATTCAGTAACAGTTTCAATCAACTCATTTTCAGAATTAAACGTTTTTGTTTCAATTTGTGTACCTATAATATTACCAGCATTATTCAGAATATTTGTTGTTGTTTTTAGAATACGAGTTCCATCTTCATTTACTATTTCATTGGTTATAGTTTTTAAGTCATCATCAAATTCAATTATTGTTTCTGAAGTTAATGTTGTTGCTCCAAGTTTTACTTGTATTATTGTTGTTTTATCACCTTCATTTGGTACATTTAATGATGTAATTGTTGTAGTTACGGTTTCATCGCTATGGCTTCTTGTAATTGAAAAATTAATAACTTCACTTATACCTTCTGAATTAGTTTTAGTTTTAATAGTTTCAATACTACCGTCAACATTATTCTTAATAGTTTCCGTTTCAGAAGATATTATATTTCCATCAGAATCCTTAAAAAATGTAGTTGTTACTTTGCTTTGAGAACCATCTGGATTGATTGTTATTGTTTGTGTAATAGAATTACCATCCTCATCTACTCCAATAAAAAAAGAGTGTATTGTAGTTGTTGGCGGATCATCTAAATTATTAGTAGTTAATGTTGTAGTTAAAACATTACCATTTTCATCAATACTAATTGTTACTACTTTTGTTATATTACTTATTATATTATCATTTTCATCTTTTACAATTGTTTCTGTAATAATATTTCCGCTACTATCTATTATCTCAGTAACAATAGTAGTTCCGGTTGAATCACCACTGGAATCAAATGTTTCTGTTGTTGTTACACTATTTCCACTATTATCGGTTTCCTCACTAACAACAGTTGTTCCAGTTGAATCACCACTTGAATCAAATGTTTCTGTTGTTGTAGTAGTATTTCCACTATTATCTGTTTCCTCAGTAACAACAGTTTTTCCAGTTGAATCACCACTAGAATCAAATGTTTCTGTTGTTGTTACACTATTTCCACTATTATCTGTTTCCTCAGTAACAACAGTAGTTCCGGTTGAATTACCATTAGAATCAAATGTTTCAGTTGTTGTTGAATTATCATGACCATAATATGCAAGCTCACCAAGGCGGATTTCGAAAATGCCAGTATTTGCGTTCCCAGTATTATCTGTAATATTTAATCTATAATTAGTATAGAAATCACAGTTCTCGCTTGGAATAAAAAACTCTGCAAATCCTGGAACAATACCACTTGAGTCAACCCCAGAAGTGGATCCCCTTGCGTCCGAGGGATTTGAGTCAAATATATTTGAGTCTATTGCTTCATATCCTGACGAGTCATAATCACTAACATTATGAAGAACTGTCCAGGTAGTGCCGTCGTTAGAACCTTCAATAGTCCAATCGCGAGGTAATCTATTTAGGTTTTCTGTGGCATCGTACGCGATCGACGCGCCCAGTGCCCATATTCTATATGATTCTATATAAGCACTTACTGGAAAAGTAAAATCAAGAATTACCCTTTGAACATATCCCTCGTCGAGATTAGAATTAAACTGTGCTTGATTGTTACCGACCAAACCATCCATATGGTTTAGGTTGGAAGCGCCACTGCCCCCTGCACCTATAGTAAGAGAAGCAATCCCCTGGTCACCACCCTTTCCTGTTAAACTGCCGGCTCCAGCCTGAATATATTTACCAACTGTTTTAATACTTTCTTCTGTTTCACTACTTACAGTTCCATCAGAATTAGTTGTTTCGGTAACAATTGTTCGTATTTCATTTCCACTTCCATCTTCTCCAATAGTTATTGTTATTGTGGATGTAACAACTCCAGTAACATCTTTTTCTATTGTAACTATTTCAATAATCTTCCCAGCAGAATTTTTTGTTTCTATAACTGTTGTTGATGTTCCATCCTCATTATTTGTCACTTTTTCTACTATGAAAATAGCTTTTCCATCAGAATCAATAGTTACTGTAACTGTTTCAATAGATCCATCTGCTTTATGATTAATTGTTTTTGTAATTGAACCAATTATGTTTCCTTCAGAATCTTTTAATATTGTTGTAACAATTTTAACAATAGAACCATCTGGATTTCTAGTCACAGACTCTGTAACAGTATTACCATCTGAATCTGTTTTTGTAAAATAAACTATTGATATTTCAGTACCATCGATTGGATTTCCGGAATCATCAAGGCTTACAATCAATACATTCGTTATAACAACGTCATTTTCATCTTTTGTTATAGTTGAAGTTTCTTGTAAATGACTTATTATAGTACCAGAAGAAGCTTCACCATCATATAATTTTGTAATTTTTGTAGTTGAAGTAGTATTGCCATTTTCGTCCTCAGTTGTATTAATAGTTTCAATTTTGGTACTAACTATTTGAAGTTCTGAATCGTAAGTCAATGTTGTTATTACTTCTTCATTAAGGCCAAAAACTTCATGCGTTTCTTCTACTTTTGAAATAATATTACCACTTGAATCAAATATTTCCGTAGTTGTTATTATTTTAGCCGAATCTTCAACATCAACAGTAATTCTTTTTATTTCATTTCCATTTGAATCTCTAAATATTGTTACAGAATTTCCGCTTCCATCGCTTTCTATTTCTTCATTTGATGTTTCAATACTTGCAGTTCCATCAGAATTAATTGTTTCAGTAATAACAGTTCTTATTTCATTTCCACTTGTATCTTCATCAATTTGGGTTGTTTCTTTTTTTATTATTATTCCATTAATATCTTTTATGGTTTTTATAATAGTAACATTGCCACTTGAGTCCCTAGTTTCAGTTACTGTTGTGGTTGTATTGTTAATATTGTCAAATGTTATTGTTTCAGTTTCTAAAACAAGTGGAGGATCAATAATTATTTGTTCAGAAACTTCTAATAATATTAGTTTTACAATAGATCCATCATTATTGTTGGAAATAGTTTCTCTAATACGCTCAACTATAACTGGTTCAAAAATTGTGGGATCATTAACAAGTTGAGCTTCAACCGCACCATTAATAAAAGTTTCTGTTAATGTTTCTGTTACAAACGAACCATCAATATTATCATATTTACTAACACTAACTATCTTTTGTCCTAATATTCTGGCATTATCTTCACTACTTTCTTTTTCTGTTGTAGTAGTTTTTTCTAATGGATTACCATTCGCATCAATTAGTATTTCAAAATCTGTTTCAAAAAAACTTTCTGATGATCTATCTGTAAATAAAGAACTAAGTCCTTTCAATAATACACCAATTGATATATCAAAACTATTTATTCGAGCTGCAACGCTCGGTAGTGTTATCGAAGAAAATGGATTAGTATACATTCCATCTGGAAAACCACTATCTATATCAATTCCAAGCTTTTGTTCATATTGTAATCTTTCAAAAGCTACTGCAGATGAGTCTGCTGGGTCTAAATTAGACACACTTGTACTAAATAATGTACTTATATTTGAAATATAAAAATCGGTTACACCTTCGTGTACACCAACTATTGTTGTTCTAGTTTCACCTATATCCGATTTAGAACCAGTTACATTATCAAATCCGGTATCATCTACACATTGTGCCACAATTTTAAATACTTCAGTATTTTCAAATAATTTTAATTCTATATTTTTAACACTACCTTCAATTCCAGTAGTTAAATCTGTACTATCTCCGTTTGGTTGAGTAATTGCTAAATCTGAAATGTAAAAAAACGAGATTTTCCAATTAACTTTTGGACCAGCTCCAACAGTAATAGAATTTATTGTTATATCTAAATATTGTGTATCTTCATTTATTTCAGGTGTTACATAAGGAAAACTAAAATTATCTGTACCTATTAGCTTTAAGTCATTTGTCAAATCATTTACTAATTGTTCAATATTGGAAAAAATATTACTATCTGTACTTTCGTTTAATAAACTAATTACACCGATTAATGCTTTATGCATTTGTAAAATACTCTCAGATAAGTTACCATTATTACTGAATGTACTAAATCTTTCAATAAAAGATATACAACTACTTATACCGGGTGAAATTGTCTTCAAATTAGTTAAAGTTGCATCCTTATTTGTTATGTAAGGATTTGCTTGTACAATATTTTCAATTATATCATTTATAGTTGTTTCTAATGATAAATCATTAATACTAATACTCTCTTTTTGAAAATCTATTATTTTGTCATAAATACCATTGAATATTTCATCACTACTTACAATATTTTGGGTATTATTGTCTAATCTAAATATAGTATTTATTCCAAACACAAGTGTTTCCAATGTAAGAATTAAAAGGGATAATTTATTTGCAATATCGGAATTTATCGTTACATTATATGGATTTGTATTCATACCATTTGGAGCTGAATCAATTCCCAGTTTTTTCTCATAAGCATTTTTTAAATTCTCATAATTATCTAAAGTTAAAGAATCAACATTTTTAATACTTGATGCAAAAAGTGTTGTTATAACAGATGCATAAAATTCTGTCATATTTGAAGATAAAATTGCTATTATGGGGAATTCTTCATAAACAATAACCCCATTAGGTGTTGCCGGGGGGTTGGATTCAATAGAAATTTTTTGCGTAAGAATATCATATGACGTAGCTTGAGCCGCAGAACCAAGCGTTGGTATTGCTTTTACTTTGTATAAAACAGGTTCGTTTGTATTCCCCGAAGATAATATATTAAAAGAAATATTTCTAATAGAGCCATCTTCTTCAGATGTACGATCAAAAATATAATTACTATATCCTCCAGTTCCAGATTTATTATGATCGATCAACTTACCATATAAATAACAAAAGCTAAATTTCCAGTATGCTTTTGGGCCACTCGAAAAAAAACCGACATTTATTAGCACATTAATACTTTGTACAGTTGGCTCAAAATATGGAAAATCTATTGTCTTAATTCTGTTTATTATATTTGTCTGTTTTTGACTAAAATTATTTTCTTCTAAAACACCATTATTAACATCAAAAGACGTCATAATACCCTCCAATACGGACATCATAGTCTGTAAACTTAAGACTGTGTTTCCTCCAGTTGATGAATATAATTGATTAAATGTATCAATTAAGGATACAATATTAGAAATACTAATCGAATTTCCGCTTGAATCAATATTATCACTACTTAATGAACCATCTGTATCTACTAAATTATCTATTATTTCTTTAATAAAATCATTAGAATATAGATTATTTATAATTAGTGAATTTTGTGATTTCATAATTTCCTTGTAAACAAAATTGTCAAATGCCGATTTATTTACTACATATGATTGCTGATCATTATTAAAAACTTTATCCAATCCAGCATTTAATGCAGATAAAGACATTTCTATTGCACTAAATTTATTAGCTAAGCTTCCACTAATTGTTATATCAAAAGGGTTTGTATTAAAACCATTTTCGAAACCACTATTCGGATCTAATCCAAGTTTTGTTTCATATTCTAGCTTCAACTGATCATATATATTTTCATCCAAAAAGAATTTTGAATTTATACTATTAACAAATAATGTTGATATTTGTGATGCGTAAAAACTTGTATCATTAATACTTAATATTGTGGATAAAATTGGTGTTGAGTCTGGTGAAGCCGTTTGTCCAACTAATTTATCACTGCTACCTTGTGCAATATTGAAATTACAAATCACCTTATAAACCTTAGTATTTGGATGTAATTTTAATACTATATTTGAAATATTACCATCTTGATCTGTTTCTGTATGATTACTATCAATAATATCAATCTCTTTTCCAGATAAATATAAAAACTTAATCGCCCAAGATGCCTTTGGTCCAATTCCAACAGATCCAGATATATTTACAACTATTTCTTCACTAACATCAAATTCCGGAAAAAAATATGGAAAACTATATGTATTTGTATCAGCAATTATATCTTGTTTTAGAATATCTCTAATATTATTATTTTTTATGGTATTGTTATCTAAATTTGATAATATATTAATAGCAGAATGCATATTCAATATTCCACTTTCCAAATCACCAGTAGAATTGAATAAATTAAAGTCTTGAATAAATGAAACACAATTTGCAATATTTCCAATAAATTCATAATTGGCTTCAAAACTAATATTACTATGAGTTGTTGAAATATTAGTTATAACTTGTGATATAAAATTAGTATCAAAATCACTTATTTTTATTGTATCGTTTTCAGATCCATGATTAATAATTTTATCATAAATTGAATTCAACAATGCTGAAGTTATATTATCATCATTCAATAAAGTTCCGATTGATATAACCAATGCACTTAATGATAAAGTAATTGAAGATATTTTATTTGATAAAGCGGGAATCAATGTTGCATCATATGGGTTTGTATTCATACCATTTTCAAAACCACTATTTGTATCTATGCCAAGTTTTTTCTCATATTCAGCCTTTAAACTTAACAAAGATTCTTTATCTATTATTTTTAAATTTTTGATACTACTTACAAATATTGTTGATAATAATGAGGCATAAAAAGGAATATCTTCATCATCACTTGGAATAAGTATTGTTGATATTTTTGAACCTAATTTATCCTGAATATTTGGGCCTGATATAGCATCATACGAACCACTTACAGCTTCTGCAGTTATTTTCACACATTGTGTATTATCAATTATATTTATACTAACATCCTCAACATTTCCATTTTCATCAGTTTTTAAATCATTTCCAGTTAAATCTTTTGTTTCAATAGATATTCCGGATAAATATTCTAAATCTACTTTCCAATCAATTTTAGGACCAGATGAAAATTTACCGGCTCTTTTGAATTCGATAAAATTTGCTGTATTTCCATTTTTAATAATTATTGGATACTCATAATTACTTGAATCTATTGAAAGTGTTGAAACAGAGGGATCATTTGTTGTATAATTATTCGATTCAAGTGCTTCAAAAGCAGAATGTAATGAAAAACTACTAATTTGAACATCTCCGCCAACAATATCATAAGTATTATTTGATTCTACAAAACTAACAAATTTGGATACTTTTTCTTTGATGTTATTGACATCATCATAAAAGTTTGTTGGTTTCGAATTTCGAATTAAAAAATTTTCTATTATATCTCCAATAAAATCCTCATTTTTCAAATCAATACTATTACCACTAAAATCAATATTTTCTATTACATTATAAATACAATGCTCGAGCTGTCCTTCTATAAAATCATCAAATATATCATTATCTTCACTATTTTTCAGACAAACTGCTAAACTGTTTTTTAATACTTCAAATAAAAGATTTGTTTCAATTAATTTATTAGTCAATTTTGGATTTAGTGATGCTTCATATGGATTAGTGTTTAATATATCTTCAAGTCCATAACCAGTTAATCCCACCTTTTCTATAAAGTCTTGATATATAATATTGTAACCGGATTCTTCAGAATCAAAATTGGTTAAATCCAAAGCAAATGAAGAAAATATAGATGATAATTGTGATAAAACAAAGAATTTGGAAGTATCATTATTTTCAAGACGTATTATTCCTGAAATCTTTTTCCCATTTTTTGGTTCTATTTTTGTCAAATTATCCTTTGCATTTGGTAAGTTATCACTTGTATTTGAATCATTATCTACTTCTGCGACCACTCTTATAGCACCAACAGTATCGGATATTAATATAGTAATCTCAGAAAGAAAACCCTTTTCATCAGTATAAAAGTTTTTTGTTTGGAGTTTTGAACCAGATAAGTATTCAAAGCTTATTTTCCAATAAGCCTTTGGTCCAACTCCTACAAATCCAGACAACTTTATTTCACGAGACTCTTTTGCAATAAAAGACGTAAATGAATAATTACCAGAAGAATCTAATAAATCTTTTTCAGATGCAATTAATTCAACTGTTTTAGCTTCATCAAAATCACTATTATTACTTGCACCCGGTAATATATAACCTGCTTGTGTTAATTTTGAGTTTCTATTTACTATATTTTTTATTGCATCTAATGCAATATGCATATTCACAACACTATCACTTACAGAAGCATTGAATTCATAATTATTATAGGCATATAGAGTTTCAATTATATTGAAAATAGCCACTGCATTAGCATTCATTTGATTCTTCACAGATTCTTCCGAAAAATCACCATTTGGATCTTCTCCAAGTCTAACACTGCCAGGTATTTCATTACCATTAAAATCTGTTAATCCTAATGCTATTGTTTTTGTTGAATTCTCAAACAATTCATCGATAATATTATTTATAAAATCAACATCTATTAATTCAATACCAACAAGTTGTGGATTTGTATTTTCTTCGGGTTCTACTGTAAGTTTTTCATAAATTTTAGTATTTATATCAATATCTTTCACGCCTACCAAAAATGTAAAAATTTTTCTTAAACAAAAAATTAAAATAGTTAAACTCAGATTAATTTCGGATACTTTATTAGCAGCGGTTGGATTAACATCAACATCATAGGGGTTTGTATTAATACCTTCTGGAAAATCAAATACTCCAAGACTTTTTTCAAATAATTCTAAATAATAATCAAAAAGCGAGAACAAACCATCTTTATTACTCCATGATATATTTGTTGACACAATTGATTTTTCCTTAAAACCTTCGGCAAATATAGTTGTAAGTAAACATCCATAAAAAGATGTGTCAGTAGTTTTCAATACAATACTTAATGAATCACCGATTGTATCAAGTGTATTACTTAATGCATCAAAAGGTGCTAATTCTAAATCATCCCCCCTATATGTGGCAGTTGCAGTAGCCTTATATAAGTAAGTCCTATTTGGTATATCTAAAGAAGTATCAATAAAGCCATCTTTATCTGTTATTACTGGTGTAGCCCCGAAACTTTTAAAATTTTCCAATTTTGTAAAATTAACCGTCCAATTAACTTTTGGACCACTTGTAAAAAGACCCGTTAGTCTAACCTCATCAATCAAATTATTCCATCGACGTAAAACACTTATTTGACTGTAATTCAAATTTTTTATCGCTAATCGTCTTTGTTGTTTTGTTAAACCGGAATACAATGATATTTTACGCCGACGAATCAGCTCATGTATATCATACACCATTAATATAAGTATATACAAACTTTTATAAAAAATAACGGCAGTTTTTTATTAAAATCTTAAGAACATTTAAAATACACAAATTTTTACATCCATGAAACATGAATTTTTTTATTTTTTTTAACTATATTTTTTTTACTATATTATAATGGATGGCGAATATGAATTAAATATATCCGCACAGAAGAAGGCGGATGAGGAACGGCTCGCCGAAGATGCCCAATTAAATGACCTTGGTCTTTCCAGAGCACTTCGAATCTCAAACATAGAAGATGAGTTTGATGGAAATATGATTATTTCTGAATATAGAAATGCAATTAAAGACATACGTATACAACCAGAACTATTTAGGGAAAATGATAATTGGGTGCTGTGGGGTCCAAGTGACCGAAGCAGAGTAAAACAGGCAATAATATCCAGAATAAACGAACCCGCAGAATTTGCATTGAAAGCACTAAATGATAAACTAAAGAACTGTAAATCAAATTTGGTGTATGAAAAGTCTAAACCACCTGAGTTAGGAGGTACAGATTATTTAATAGCAAAAAAAGATTTTGAAAAAACAAGAAATAGACACTTTGGTGGAAAGAAAAGGTTATCTTATCGTTATAAAGGGGGTATGGAAAACTTAACACCTTTTAGCACAACACAGCTAAGAACACTAGACCATCAAATGCCTGGTTCTTGGAATTTTGAAGAACTTGAAAAACAAACAAAAAATAATACACCTTTAAATAAAACTCATCCAAAATATGTTTGGGAGGATATTAAAGATAGAACTAATTTTTTGGAGGCATGGATAAAATTTGTTTTAAATACATTTAAACCAAATAATCCAAATATAACTATAGAAATAAAAGCTAATGACCCAGAACTTATTGACACTATTGATATGAAAATATTTGATGAAAATAGTTTAGCTGATGCTATTGAAAGCTTAATGGAATGGGACGAGACCGAAAACACACTAATTCTCAGAAGATGGTTCAAAAAAATAGTTAAAAGTAAAGTTACTTTACATGGGGGTAGATTTGTTATGCCAAATAATAATCCAGTAAATCAACCTCCTAATATTAATTTGATGTTATATGTAGATCCATATAATTGGGAACAACTTATTACACATCCAATACAAAGTCTTAATCTAAATAATTATAATTTAGTACTTTCATTGGGAAATTCAGCATGGCCTGAAAATGAATCAATTAGCATATATGGATTAAATATAAATAATATAACAGAACAACTACCAGAATTAATTCAAGGAATAAATGTATTGAAAAAATTTTTTGCACGAACAATGGCTCCTGCAATACGGAAAACACAAATAAAACAAGCAACAATAAGTCGCCCAATAGCAATTGGTGGTAATAATAGAAAGAAAACTTTGCGTAAACTTCGATGGACTTATTCTTGAATAAACTATAATATGAATTCAAATGATAATGAATTGAGCAAAATATTAGTTAATGGGTTATTACAAAAATTTTTCAAAAATGTTGAAAAAAATTTTCATATTATTGGTCTGATTAATATGATGACAATTGCAATACCAACAATATTGTTTAATGATAATGATAAATCCGTTATGGATGATTCAAAAAATACGGTTATTTGTAATATATTAGAAAATATTAATGAAATACCATCGAATTTATCAGTTCAAATCGATTACCAAAAAACAGAACTGTATGAAATCAAAAATATTCTTGAAAATTCTATTAATAAATGGGTAAATAAAGGATATACTTTTCAAGAAATTTTTTTTGTTTTTCAAAGAATAAAAGTTATAATATCTGGCCTTTCTTTAACTAATTAATCAAAACTTACAATCGTGGATGTATTTGTCCTTGTAAAAGATCTTTTCGGTGTATTTCTTGTTGGAGTTTTTTTTCTTGAAAGTTGTTTATTATCTTGTTTCATTTCCTTTTCAAGTTCATTATAATTATCATAAATATATTTCAATATACGATTTTCTATAGCCCATCTAAAAAAATTCATTTGTCCAATTGTAGTTAAAATCTCCTTATCATGTTTTACTAATTTAATCCTGTCCCGTCTACAAAATGGATCCATTTGTTTTTTTGAATATGCTTTCAACTGAGACTTATAGTTTATATAAACTGAAAATTGCTTTTCATCAACAATGTAAGAAGTCCCATATTTTTTTGAATATTTTGTTACAAACCAATCAATCATTCTTAATGAAACAAGTGAATGATCATGTAATATTTCAACTAAAGAATCCATATTTATTTTATTATCAAAATATTCTAACAAAGAATTTAAAAGTAAACTATTTTTTGTATCAAACATTTATTTATCTTTATACTTTTTACACTTAAGTGCGTTTTTCATGTACTTTTATGATATTATCAACTAATATGTCTGATTCAATAATTCCTTCAACAAAATCTTTAATTCAATGTGCACAAATGGCAGTTAAATTAGAAAAACCAATATGTCTTGATTACTACACTGCCAGTTGTAAAAAAGAATGTCGAATTGGTAGAGATGGTCCAAATGGTGCCAAGTTTTTACATAAAAACGAAGAAGAATATACATCTCCATTAGAAAGCATGTTTAAAGTTGAAAATGATGATAATAATCCAGATGATTTTTTATTAGAAACACAAAACTCTATTTATATTGTATCTGGTTTAATGTTTTCGTGATTATATTTGTTATAAAATAATAATATTCAAATATAATGGAACGCTTCGATGCTGGATGTTTGACAGATGCAAAAAAGGAATATACTCAACGTTTTGTGCGTAAGCTAAAAACACCATTTTGTAATAAAATTTTGGACATTTTTAAGGAAGCACAAGAAGAATGTGCTAATAGTCACGAAGAGGACAAGATTTTATTATTTTTTCAAGCAAAACTTGAAAAGGTACATGAATGGGAAGATACCAATATTCAAATGTTTTCAAGAACTATAATATCACAATCTAAATGTGATTATCTTGAAGAATTATTACAAGGTGTCTTTATTGTACACACAAAAGTTCTAGCTGTTATTCAACATCATAAGTCTACAACTAAATCAGAACTTAAATTGCCTACTATTGAGGATTTTATATATCAAGCTTTTATTAACACTGCCAGAGTTGTTTGGAAATTTGCATATCTTTTTTCTGAATCAAAGGATTCGTGTGAATATCAAAAAAATACAAACACTTTTGAAAAGAAAATCGAAGCATGTATTTTAGAAACTATTGAGGATATGTTACCTGTTCGAGAATTATTATTAGAACATGTCCGAGAATATGTTGAAGGAGAATCTCCTTTTGATGATGATGATGATGATGATAAAAAATCATTGACTGGTGGTTCATCAATTTCGGTTGTACCAGATGATATAGATATTAATTATACTCCACCATCTACACCAATTAATATAACACCACAACAAACACCGGCTCCACCATCAACACCTGTTACAGGCGTACCACCACCATCACAACTTGGTATGGCACCATTAGCTAATTTATCAGAACAACCTTCTGTACCAATAGTTCCAATTACCAATTCAGAGCCACCAGAAGTTAAAGAGGTTGAAATTCCAGATTCTAATAGTAGCAACAATAACAATACTGAAGGAGGATCTCATAATATTTTAGATTCTTATTCTGGTGTTGATGTTTCATTAGGTTCAGATAATCATAAGCAGATTACATTTGATGAACCAGTACCTTCCGCCAATTTAACAAATAGCTCTGATAATATGGATAAACTTGAATCTATTTCATATTCACAATTATAAGAATTTACTTTTACTTTAACATGGATTGGAGTTCATGATTCATATCTATTTTAAAAATCAAGTCTATTAATAATGATAAATTCCTCTAGTATGAATTCATTGCCATTTCTTTTTATGTTATTTATACTGTTAATTACAATATATGTATTGATTGATACATTCACATATATTAATAACTGTAAACATACGGATTATTTCCAAAATCCAAAGCAAAAGGTTGTTGCAAAAGATACTTATGATAATTTCTATGCCCCTGTATATACAACTCTTATATCTGATATGATTGTTGAGAGAACTAAATATGAGGTTTATGATTTAATAGATAAAACAAATCTTGAAAACTATTCTAAAGCTAATTTATTAGATATTGGATGTGGAGGAGGGGATCATCTGAAATGGCTTGCTAAAGAAGATATAGATGGCTTACAATTAACTGGTATAGACAAATCAGAAGCAATGCTTTCACAAACTAAAGAACGTATTGGAAAAGTTGATAATTCAGTTAGATTAATTAAAAAAGATATATACGAAAATGATCTTTTTGAAAGAGCATCGTTTAGTCATATTACTTGTTATTATTTTACGATTTATTACATAAACAGCACACAATTTATTAAGAATATTCTCAAATTGTTAAAACCTAAAGGCTGGTTTGTAGTTCATATGGTTGATCTTGAAAAATTTGACCCTATACTTGATGCAGCTAATCCTTTTAGAGGTATAGATCCACAAAAATATGTTAAAAATCGTATTACAGAATCCTCAGTACATTTCAAAAAATTTATATACAAGGCCAATTTTACTCTAAAGAAAAATAAGGCTTTGTTTGATGAAGCATTCCATTTCAAAGATACTCCTAAAATTAGAACACAAAGACATATATTGAAAAGAATTGATACTGAACAATTTGTAAATAAACTTGGTAAACTTGGGCTCGAATTAAAAAGTCTTACTAATCTGGATAGTAAGGGATATCGTGAACAAAATATATTATACTTTCAAAAATCTTAGAATTCCTCCAGGAGATTTATTTCTTTTTCCGGGACTAAATATTAATTCTTGTATTTTTTTTTGAGTTTTGAAATTACTATATTTTTTTGGATCTACACCATACAAAAACGATGCTCCTTGCCACAAAGTCACATGCTTTGATGCTTTTTTATGTATATTCTGTAAAATCCATCGTTCATTCAACCAAAATATACAATCTTGCTTCATATCTTTTGGACTTTCTGAAATTCTTGTTAATGTCTTGATATAGTTTGTAGTAGTCCACCAAAAATTTCCAGAATAATGACAACAATGTGGCTCATCTAAAATTTTATGCTTTGGTTTACCACTATTTAATGCCATTAAACCTATTGTATCATATACATCTAAAAGTGAAATACATTCATCATGATTTTCAATCAAAAAATATTCCATAATATCACACCATAACAATACTCCTCGATCGTTACCTTTGTTACGTGTTATTCCTTTTGAATGTATATATAATATTTTCTTTGATGTTTCCTGTTTTTTTGAGTAATCATACATAAAATTCAATGTTAATCTCTCATAATTTCTTAAATAATTTGAGAATACTCCTATTTTATATTTTGGATTATTATTTTTCATTAAAAAATCTAATTGACTTTCGTTTTGACCCAAAAAACCAATATATACAGAATCAACTTTATTTAACAATCCACAACTCTCCAATAATTTTGTTTGTCTTTTTACAATTTCTATCCAATTAGAACCAGGTAGTGCACAAATATGATAAAATATGTCCATATCTTATCACTATAAAATTGATATAAAACTTTTACTTCTTGCGTTATATTTTTGATTAATTTTTATATTATTAGGTTATAAAAAATGGTGAATGTAAATGTCAAAATTGAGGATCCTGAAAAAAGAAAGATGGTTGAATCATTATTGGTTATGTTGAAAACTGACGATTTTCAAGATTCTTTTCTTGATGAGTTAAATGATGCAGTTGATATACCGTTTATCGGTGAAAAAAAAGAGGACAAAATATTTAAAGCCCTTTATAAAATTTTACTAAAAGTTGTTGAAAAGAAAATGCTTTAAACATAATTAAAAATAAAAGATAAAAGAACTCCGTAACTTCTTTGTATTTTTAAATCGCCTTTTACAACATTTACCTTCATTACAGATGTCCATTTTAGAAAGGATTGTCTAACTCTTTCAGTTGAAGTAGAATTTGTGTAGCGAAATCGCATATCTTCATATGACCTTTTTGGTTTTTCCAGTTGTTTATTTACTAAATTATGAATTTTTATTAGCCAACGACTTAAAGACTCGCGATTTGCTAATTTTATTGGATTTTCTCTACAATATTTCTTATAATGATTCCTACAAGAACGACATGGCATTAAATTAGGCAAATCATATAAAAATAAACGCTCTACTTTTTTTGATTCACTTGGACAATATCTGAAAGTTATATAATGTAATATGTCCCACAGTGGTGGACCCCATATTTTTGGACTTGATATTTTTTTACTCATTATTAATATTATATATTATTAATAAATTACCCAAACATTAATAATACTTGTTCATTTTCCGATTTAGATAAGGCATGAATTTTTAAAGTCTTTGGATCAATATAAAATCTTACTTTACAAGATACTAATTCTAATAGCCATAACATATACAAAAACTTATCACTATATATGTCTAACTTCATTTTTTCAAATTTTTCTTTGAAAACACAATTTTCATCATATTTTATTTCTGAATAAGAATGATATTCTTCAATACTACCTTTTATACATAATTTTTCTTCACAAAAAACCAACTTTATTTTTTCAAAACATGGTTCCATTTTTTCCATTACCCAAATCAAATGATTCAAACTTATTTCTATACCATTATTTTCCAACATATTTTCGTGTAAATTATCTAAATTCAAGTCATTCGTCAATGGCTCTACTATTATTTTTGTTGAATTCTCTCTCTTTGCCCTTCCAAAAGATTTTCGAGTTTGTGTTATTAAGGTTAATTCTTCATTTTTATTCCATTTACAATTCAAGCTACTTATTGCCGGTATATTCTTTAAAATATTATGTAAATTACATATATTTAACCTAAATCCTTCTCCTTTTTCATCTAATACACCATCTATAATTTTTAGCTCTATTTTTATACGTATATTATCGTATAAAAATACAATATTGTCCTTATTTAGAATACATTTTACATGAGTTGTTAATTTTGATAAACGAGATATAATTAATTTTACTTTTCCAAAAGATTTCAAACAGAAATTTATCATCTTAGTAATACATACTCAGATTTTACTCTAAGATTGTTTAAAATATCAGAAAGATTTTGTCATTATATGTGATGGACTATCAATCATTATCCACCAACCTCTGGGTACTACGAAAGACTGCCCCCCAATTATTGGTATTTCAGCATAATCTGCCTCTTTAAACATAGGATATTTTTCTGTATCTGGTTCGTAAACATTTATTGGACTTGTTTGTGATAATCTTAATAAGTGAGTATTTGGATACAATTTTTTTGATTCGCTTGGAGCAAATACTATTATTTGTATTTGCATATCATTTGGAGCAGTACAATGAAATTGTCTCGAATAAAAACAACGATGCAATCTTAATTCTGATAATCTTTTACCAGTATTATATTTTGGCGGTCTATATTCATATATAGTTAAACGATCATCATTTCTTATTCTGTTTACTTTTTGATCTTCTATATAAATTGTTTCATCTGAAGGAAAATCAAATAAATATTTTATAAGTAATAAACCATATATGAAAATACTTACAAATACTAAACCTAATATGTTCATCTTATTTATTATTTACTAATTTTATTTATAAAATTTAACGTAAAATAGTCATTTACATTTCAGTTGATGGCGCAAAATTAACACAGCGAGCGCATGCACTTATACAACTAGAATTACTTGGACCAAGCACAGAATTACAATATGCACAATAATTATCACAGTCTTCTTGTGTATCTTCGAAACCACCTTCTCTAAGTTTTTCTAATAAATTTTGGTCATCTAGGCACATTCCAGCTGCTTCGCATTTTCCATTATTTGATGATGCACTATCGTTAGAATTTGACTCATCTTTCCAAACACAATACACATTTTGTCCATCATCATTTACAACATATTTTCCTATTGGTTTCTGATTAAAGTCTGGATCTTCAGCATATGTTGAAACATCTATGTGACATTCGTCTTTGCTAGCAATATTTGAACATGAATTAAAATTAGCCTCTCTGTAATAACATATTCCACCACGACTAATACCTTCACCATAATTTTCGTGAATAGGGCAATCTTGATTTTCATCTGGAATACAAAATTGCTTGGCACTATTAGTTGATAAATATTCATTATTACTACCTTCTTGAGC
>CETY01103009.1_pt1 | contig 19400 bp, 17 predicted proteins | sample 361551 | NCBI WGS metagenome assembly CETY01 (sample SAMEA2623135, study PRJEB7988) | marine metagenome | biome: marine biome (ENVO:00000447); feature: deep chlorophyll maximum layer (ENVO:xxxxxxxx); material: "saline water (ENVO:00002010), including plankton (ENVO:xxxxxxxx)" | depth 45 m | reverse complement strand
GCGGTAGATGAAATGTCTCAATTACCTGGAATAGGAAAGAGAACTGCATTAAGACTTGTTTTATTTCTTCTTAACCAACCTAATTCTCAAACTGTAAAGCTTTCAAAGTCTTTAATTGATCTAGTTGAGGGAGTAATTTTATGTAAAAATTGCCACAATATTTCGGACAGTGAATTATGTGAAATTTGTTCTAATATTAAGAGAAATCAATCCATTATTTGTGTAGTAGAAGATATTAGAGATGTGATGGCTATTGAAAGCACAGGTCAGTTTAACGGAGTTTATCATGTTCTTGGTGGCAAAATTTCACCAATTGAAGGAGTTGGCCCCAATCAGCTAAATATAAATTCCTTAACTGAAAAAGTGAATTCTAATGATGTTTCGGAACTAATATTTGCTTTAAGTGCAACAATGGAAGGTGATACAACCAATTTTTATATTTACAAGCAATTAGAGGGCTCAAACATTAATATAACTACAATAGCAAGAGGTGTTTCTGTTGGAAATGAATTAGAATTCACCGATGAGGTTACATTGGGAAGGAGCATTATTAAACGTATCCCATTTGAAAACTCAATTAAAAATATTTCTTAGTTTTTTATTTGATATTTTTGTAAATAATTAAAATTAATCTTATGTCTAAATTTCAACTTTTATTGCCTAGAATGGGAGAAAGTGTTGAAGAAGCTACTGTAATTAATTGGCTTAAAAACACTGGAGATAAAGTTGAAATAGATGATCTAATTGTTGAAATTGCTACAGACAAAGTAGATTCTGAAATTCCAAGTGAAGTTTCAGGTGTGCTTGTAAAAAAATTGTGTAAGATTAATGATGTAGTAAAAGTAGGACAGCCTTTAGCAATCATTGAAACAAATGAATTAGTTAAAGAAAAAGTTAATATAGTTTCAGTAAATAACAGTGATACTGTAGATAAAGAGACTAAAAGTATAATTTCTAAAGCAAAAGAAATTTTAGAGACTCCAAAGCAGTATTTAAATAAAAAAAATTATTCTCCTTTAGTTAGAAATATTGCAAAAAAAGAAGGGATCGAAGAATCAGAGTTAGAAAAAATTAGTGGGTCCGCTAAAGAGGGAAGAATTACAAAAAATGATTTGTTAAATTATTTATCTAATAGAAATGATAAAAAAATAAAAGTTCATGATCTGGATTCATCTAATTTAAATCAAAAAGATAGTCAAGGAATTTACGAGATGAGTAGAATGGAGAAATTAATATCGGATCACATGATATACAGCCAAAAAGAATCTGCCCATGTTCAAGCTTTTATTGAAGTTGATATAACTAAACTATGGGAATGGAGAGAGAAAAATAAAAATAATTTCCATAATAGAGAAGGCGAAAAGATAACTTTTACTCCAATTTTTGTAATGTTAGTAGCACAAGTTTTAAAAGAATTTCCTATTCTCAATTCTAGCTTAGATAATTATAATGTTATTAAGAAAAAAAATATAAATATTGGAATGGCTACAGCTTTACCAGATGGAAATTTAATAGTCCCTGTTGTTAAAAATGCAGATCAATTAAGTTTGATTGGTTTAGTTAAGAAAGTTAACGATTTGGCTTCAAGAGCTAGAAATAGTAAATTAGAACCTGACGAGATAAAGGATGGTACCTACACAATAAGTAATGTTGGTATTTTTGAAACACTTATGGGTAATCCAATAATTAACCAGCCTCAAGTTGGAATTTTAGCTTTTGGAGCAATAAGAAAAATGCCATCGGTTATTGAAACTAATCAAGGAGATTTTATAGGAATTAGACACAAGATTATTCTTTCTCATAGTTTTGATCACAGAATAATTAATGGTGCAACTGGAGGTTTGTTCATAAAAAGAATTAAAGATTTGATAGAAAACTGGGAAAACGATTTTTCTGTTTAATTTTAAATTATTAAATAATATTTATACTAAATGAATTTAAAAATCTCAAAACCAATTTGTTTTTTTGATTTAGAGACAACTGGAGTGAATGTATCTAGTGATAGAATTGTAGAAATATCAATTTTAAAGGTTTTTCCCAACGGAAATAAGGAATCAAAGACTTGGTTAGTTAATCCTGAAATTCCTATTCCTTTGGAAGCTTCAAACATTCACGGAATTACTAATGAAAAAGTTAAAAACGAACCGAATTTTAAAATTATTGCACCCCATGTAAAATCAATGATTAATAATTGTGATTTAGCTGGTTTTAATTCAAATAAGTTTGACATTCCTTTATTAGCTGAAGAGCTTTTAAGATCAAAAATAGATTTTAGTTTAGAAAATATTTTAACTATTGATGTTCAGAACATTTTTCATAAAATGGAACAAAGAACTCTAAGTGCTGCATACAAATTTTACTGCGGCAAATCTTTAGAAAATGCTCATTCTTCTAAAGCTGATACACTCGCAACTTTTGAAGTTTTGGAATCTCAAATTGAAAAATATGATGATTTACAAGGCAACGTAAATTTTCTATCAGACTTTTCAAGAAGAGGAAAAAATGTAGATTTAGCAGGATTTATTAAATATAATAAAGACGAAGTGCCATGTTTTTCTTTTGGAAAACACAAAGATAAAACAGTAGATTATGTTCTTGAAAATGAATCGGGATACTTCGGGTGGTTATTAAATGCTGATTTCCCTATTTACACAAAAAAAGTGTTGACAAAGTTAAGATTAGACAAGTTAAACAATAAGCTATAGCTATGAAGATTATATGCGTTGGTAGAAATTATGTTGACCATATTAGAGAGTTGGATAATAAAAGACCTGATTCTCCAGTTATATTTTTAAAACCTGAAACTTCAATTATTCATAAAAAACAACCTTTTTTTATACCTAACTACTCAAACAATATTCAATTTGAAGTTGAGATTATTGTACAAATAAGTAGACTTGGAAGGTCAATTTCCCCACAATTTTCGCACAAATACTACAATGAAATTGGGTTAGGAATAGATTTTACTGCCAGGGATATTCAAAACGATTTGAAAAAAAATGGATTGCCTTGGGAAATATCAAAAGGTTTTGATGGATCTGCTTTAATTGGAAAATGGATAAATAAAAACGAAATCAAAGATTTGAATAATATTAATTTTAATCTTAAAAAAAACAAAAAAATTGTTCAAGAAGGAAACTCTTCTAAAATGTTGTGGAACATTGATGAACTAATTTCTGAAATATCTAAATATTTCACATTGAAAATCGGAGATATTATTTTTACTGGAACTCCATCTGGTGTAGGTAAAGTTTATGAAAATGATATACTAACAGGAAGCCTTAACGACAAAGAATCTTTTTCAATTAAAATTAAATAATGAAAGCCCATATAATTACAGTTGGAGACGAAATTTTAATTGGACAAATTATTGATACAAATTCCGCTTTCATTTCTAAAGAATTAATGAAAATTGGAATCGAGGTAACTAAAATAGTTTCTATTGGGGATTCAAAAGAAGAGATCTTGTCTAGTTTGAAACAAGCTCACGGTTTATATGATATTGTAATAATTACCGGAGGATTAGGCCCTACCAATGATGATATTACTAAAGATGCATTTTGTGATTTTTTTGACGATAAGTTAGTACAAAACCCTGAAATATTAAATCACATTGAAAAGCTTTTTGAAAAATTTGTTGATAATCCAATAAATGAATTGAACAGAGCCCAAGCTTTCCTACCATCAAAAGCCAAGTTAATTCCAAATCTTTTTGGAACTGCAGCGGGAATGAGCGTTAAGGACAAGAACACTTTATTTATCTCTCTTCCTGGTGTACCATTTGAAATGAAGTCTATGATCACAGATTTTATAATTCCACAGATAAAAAAAGACTATAAATGTCCAATAATACTTAATAAAACTTTAATTACTTATGGAAAAGGTGAAAGTTTCATAGCTGAAAAGCTAAAAGATTTTGAATCCAATATTCCTGCGAATTTTAAATTAGCTTATTTACCCAATTTGGGTAGAGTTAGATTAAGGTTGTCAGCTAAAGGAAAAGAAAAATCTAATTTGGAAGAAAAAATGGATAGTTTAATTTCAGAACTTTATAAAATATTGGGAAAAATAATAATTGGATATGAAACCTTAAATCCTATTGAAAAAGAAATAGGCAAAAAGCTTGTTCAATCAAATAAAACCCTGTCTATAGCAGAAAGTTTGACAGGCGGATTATTGTCTTCAAGATTTACTTCACTTTCAGGTGCTTCTAATTATTTTAAAGGTTCTGTTGTAGCTTACAGTTCCTCCGTTAAAAAAAACATTTTAAGGGTAAACCCTGAAACTATTGACAAATATTCTGTTGTAAGCTCAAATGTGGCTAATGAAATGGCACTTGAAGCAAAAAATTTTTTAGATTCTGATTATGCGATTTCAACAACCGGAAATGCTGGTCCATCCAAAGGGGACTCCAATGAACCAATTGGAAAAATATTTATTTCTATTGCAACTCCAAAGGATGTAAAATCTTTTGAATTTAATTTTGGAAAAAACAGAGAAAAAAATATTCATAAGACTGTAAATAAATCTTTAGAACTATTATTTTCAGAATTATCAACTAGAAATTAAAAAATTTGGCATTACTCTAAAAAAGTTGTTAATTTGCACCCTGTTTAAAAAGGCTGAGTTATGTCAAAAGTTTGTGAAATATCTGGAAAAAAAGTTTTAGTTGGAAACAATGTTTCCAAGGCAATGAATAAAACCAAGAGAAGATTCGAACCGAATCTAATTAAAAAAAGGTTTTTTATACCTGAAGAAGGTAAATGGGTAACATTAAAGGTGTCAACATCAGTTCTCAAAACCATAAATAAAAAAGGTATTTCAGCAGTTTTGAAAGAATCAAAAATTAATAGAGTTTAATTATGGCAAAGAAAGGAAACAGAGTGCAGGTTATTTTAGAGTGTACAGAACATAAAAATTCTGGTCTTTCAGGTACGTCAAGATATGTTACTACTAAAAATAAAAAAAACACTCCGGATAGATTAGAAATAAAAAAGTTTAATCCTATCATGAAAAAAAATACTATTCACAAAGAAATTAAATAAATTTAGGTCATGGCAAAAAAATCTGTAGCATCATTACAAACTGGTTCAAAAAGACTTTCGAAAGCTATAAAAATGGTTAAAAGCCCTAAAACAGGTGCTTATATTTATGTTGAATCAATAATGCCCCCTGAAAAAGTTAATGATTGGTTATCGAAAAAATAATTTTTAAATTTCAATAAATAATTTAAAGTCACTTTTCAGTGACTTTTTTTGTTTTCATATATTTGACACAAGATTTTATATTATGAGTTTTTTTAAAAAGCTTTTTGGTTTCAAAAATAAAAAAGAAAATGATCTTTCTTCAAAGGATGTTATAAACAAAGAAAAAAATCTTTTAACTAAACCTGTTCCGCAATTTTCTACTGAAAAAACTGTTTTAAAAAAGAAAAAGGATTTTAAGGATAAAAAAGTAGCTGAACAGAAACCTGTTTTTAAAGAAAAGCCATTTGTAAAGAAGAAACCAGTTAAAGATCACAAACCTGTTTTAAAAAAGGATACAATTAATAAAAAAGAATTTATTTCAAAAACTAATAATTTTGTTTTTTCAAATTTTTTTTCAAAACAAAAAAAGGAATCTCTTAATAAAGGTTTAAAAAAAACAAGCACATCGTTTTTCAATAAAATTTCTAAGTTAATAATTGGGAAAAGTAAAGTAAATGATGAAATATTAGATGAGCTTGAGGAGATTTTAATATCCTCAGATGTAGGAGTTAAAACTACCCTCAAGATTATAGATAATATTGAATTAAGAGTTGCAAAAGATAAATTTATAAGTTCAGAAGAATTAGATTCCATTTTAAAAGAAGAAATTATGGAGGTAATAGTTTCGTCTGATGAAGAAAGTCATTTTAATATTTCAGAAAATAGACCACATGTTATTTTAGTGGTTGGCGTTAATGGGGTTGGCAAAACTACATCCATTGGAAAAATGGCAAATTATTTTAAGACTATAGGCTTAAAAGTTGTAATTGGGGCTGCAGATACATTTAGAGCTGCTGCAATTGAGCAATTAGAAATATGGGCAGAAAGAGTAGGGGCAGAATTAGTCAAACAAGAAATGGGAAGTGATCCAGCATCGGTTGCTTTTGATACTTTGGAATCTGCCATAAATAAAAAAGCAGATGTTGTATTAATAGATACTGCAGGAAGACTTCATAATAAAACTAATTTAATGAATGAATTAAGTAAAATTAAAAGAGTTCTGCAAAAAAAAAATATTGAAGCTCCACATGAAGTATTGTTAGTTATTGATGGTTCTACTGGTCAGAATGCATTTGAACAAGCTAAACAATTTACAAACGTTACTGAAATCTCCGCTTTAGCTGTTACTAAATTAGACGGAACTGCAAAAGGAGGGGTAGTCTTAGGAATTTCAGATCAATTTAAAATTCCAATAAAATTTATTGGTGTTGGTGAAGCTTTGGACGATTTACAATTATTTAATAAAAAAGAGTTCATTGACTCATTTTTTAATAAATCATAATATTTTTTAACAAAACTATTTGGAATTATTAAACTTAAATATAACAAAACATCTCCCTGAAATTACTCACGATTATATCAATAATGAGAAACATGTCAGATGTTTTTTTAATAGAAAAAATAATCTTGAAAATTATTATGATCAAATTTTAGAAAAAAATAATAATTATAATAATGATTTTAGAAAAACTTTAACTGATGTTTTAAAATTAGACTATAAAAACATTTCAAAAAATTCTAATCAACTTATTTCTATAAATAAATTAGAAAAGAACAATGCATATACCATTACAACAGGCCATCAACTTAATTTATTAACGGGGCCTCTTTACTTTTTTTATAAAATAATAGATACAATAAATATTTGTAAAGATTTAAAGTCTAAATACCCTCAGAATGAATTCATTCCTGTATACTGGATGGCTTCTGAGGATCATGATTTTAAAGAAATAAACCACTTTATGACAAATGATGTTTTATTTAATTGGGATGTTTCAACTAGGGGAACAGTTGGAGAATTAAAAACAGGTTCTTTAGATAAAATTTTTAATCAAATTACTGACTTTTTTGGTAAAAACAATTCTCATTCGAAAAATATAATTAAATTATTTAAGGAATCGTATCTAAACAACGAAAAACTCTCAGATGCAACTTTTAATTTGGTTCATAGTTTATTTGGAAAATATGGTCTTCTAATTTTAAATCCTGATAATGTTAAACTTAAAAAAATTATTTGTGAGGACGTTATTCATGAAATTAAAAATCAAGATTGTTATAAAAGAGTTTGCGAAACAAATAAAAAAATAAATAATTTAAATATTAAACCTCAGGTAAATCCCAGAGAAATAAATTTATTTTACATAAAAAATAACATTCGTTCTAGAATAGAAAAATACAAATCCTCATATAAAGTAAAAGAAACAGACATTTTATTTTCAGAAGATGAAATTCTCAAAGAAATAAGTAATTTTCCAGAAAGATTTTCCCCCAATGTTTTATTGAGACCTTTTTATCAAGAAAAGATTCTGCCAAATTTAGCATATGTAGGGGGTGGAAGTGAAATTGCTTATTGGCTTCAATTAAAGAGTTTTTTTAATTATAAAGCTTTGACATTTCCAATTTTAGCGGTTAGAAGTTCTGTTCTGTTGGTTTCAAATAAGACTTTAAAGAAATGTAAAAAGTTAGATATTAGAATTTCTGATTTATTTCTACATAATCATGAATTAAGCAAGTTTTATTTAACTAAAATAAGTGAACTAAAAATCGATTTAACTGAATTAAAAAAAACTATTAAGGGTAACTTTTTAAAACTACATGCATTAAGTTTAAAAACAGATAAATCATTTTTAGGGGCTCTAAAAGCACAAGAAAAAAAACAGTTAAATGGTTTAGATAACTTAGAAAAAAAATTATTTAGAGCCCAGAAAAAAAAACACAAAGAAAAACTGGAAAGATTAATTTTAATTAAAAAAGAATTATTCCCAAATAACTCTTTACAGGAACGACAAATTAATTTTTCAGAATTTTATAAAAATTATGGACAAGAATTTATTGATATTTTAATTGATAATTTAAATCCATTTAATAATAAGTTTTTAGTTATTTCTTTGTAATAAATAGTCATTGTGAATTGTTTTAATAGTAATTTTAAGTATGAATGAAAAAGTTTTAATTATTGATTTTGGCTCACAATATACCCAGTTAATAGCTAGAAGAATAAGAGAATTATTTATTTATTGTGAAATTCATCCTTATAACAGTAAGAATATAGATTTTAATTCATTTAAAGCTGTAATACTTTCTGGCTCACCTTTCTCAGTGAGATCTAAAGATGCATTGCATTTTGATTTATCTAAAATAAAAGGAATCAAACCTTTATTGGGTGTTTGTTACGGTGCACAATATATTGCTCATTTTGAAGGAGGAAAAGTTGTTTCCTCTAAAAAAAGAGAATATGGAAGAGCTAATTTAAATTTCATAGATCAAGATGATCCTCTTTTTAAAAATATTCCGCTAAATACTCAAGTTTGGATGAGTCATAGTGATACAATACAAGATTTGCCATCAAAAGCAAAATGTATATCTAGCACTAAAGATGTTAAAAACGCTGCTTACTCTATTGTTCAAGAAATGGTTTATGCTATTCAATTTCATCCAGAAGTTTATCATACAAAAGACGGAAAAGAGATTTTAAAAAACTTTTTAATGAATATTTCAAATGTTAAACCAGATTGGACTCCGGAATCTTTTTCTAAAAAAACTATTTTAGAAATTAAACAAAAGGTGGGAAATGAAAAAGTTATTTTAGGTTTATCTGGTGGGGTAGATTCAACTGTGGCAGCAATTCTTCTTCACAAAGCAATCGCTACAAACTTGCATTGTATTTTTGTGAATAACGGTTTACTGAGAAAAAATGAATTCAACGATGTTTTGAATCAATATAAAGGAATGGGTTTAAACGTTAAGGGTGTAGATGCTTCAAATTACTTCATTACTCTTTTAAAAGGAGTAAGAGATCCAGAAAAAAAACGAAAAATAATTGGTAAAGCTTTTATAGATATTTTTGATAAAGAATCCAAAATTATCAGTGGAGTTAAATGGCTTGCACAGGGAACCATCTATCCAGATGTTATCGAATCGATTTCTGTAAAGGGTCCTTCAGCTACAATAAAATCACATCACAATGTAGGTGGATTACCTGAATTTATGAAACTTTCTGTCATTGAGCCTCTCAAGATGTTATTTAAAGATGAAGTAAGGAGAGTAGGTGCAGCTTTAAATATCAGTCCAGATCTTCTTAAACGTCATCCATTTCCTGGTCCAGGTTTAGCCATTAGGATTTTAGGAAATATAACTAAGCAAAAAGTAGAAATATTACAAGAAGTAGATGCTATATTTATTAAAGGTCTAAAAGACAATAACTTGTACGATAAGGTTTGGCAAGCTGGAGCAATCCTGCTCTCAGTTAAAAGTGTTGGAGTTATGGGTGATGAAAGAACTTACGAAGAATGTGTTGCTTTAAGAGCAGTAGAGTCTACCGATGGGATGACTGCGGATTGGGTAAATCTTCCTTATGAGTTTTTACAGAACATATCCAATAAAATTATTAATAATGTTAAGGGAGTTAATAGAGTGGTTTATGACATAAGCTCTAAACCCCCTGCTACTATTGAATGGGAATGATTAGACAAATAAAATTAGTTTTTTCCTTGTTGCCTCTGATTATTTATTCTCAAGAATATAATTATGACGTATCAAGTTCATATATTATTGATACTTTATTACATAAGGTTGAAAGAAAACAAAATCTTTATTTGATTTCTAAGATTTATAAAATCACTGTTGATGACATTAAAAAATACAATCCACAAATAAAAGGTTCTAGATTGTCTAGAAAAATGTTATTGAAAATACCAGTTAAAAGAAAAATACAAGCAGAGAATGTAGTTTCAACTATAAAAAATGATTCTATAAGTTTTTTATCTAAGAAATCAGATTTTATTACTGCAAATTTAATGGATAGTGTTTTTAGAAAAAGATCAGTTAAAATTGCTTTACTAGCTCCATTTAAATTAGATCAAGTAGAATTAGATTCTGTAGAAAACTCTAAATTATTTTTAAAAAATTTAAATCTAACAACTATTTCGTTAGATTTTTATAGCGGAGCAATTACTGCGCTTCATAAAGCAAAAAAAAAGGGAATTGATATTGAGTTTGATGTTATAGATACTAAAAATGATTCTAGTGCTATTTCTATTATTACGAAAAATAAAAAAATTGAAGACTATGATTTTATTATTGGCCCATTAATTCCTAGAAATATTAATCAATTTTCGATTAAAAATGTTAAATCAAATACGCCTATTGTTTCTCCTCTAAGTTCTAAGGAAATTAAAATCATTGATAATGTAGTTCAATCTATGCCTTCAAAACTAAGTCAAAGAAATGAAATGTTAAGACACATAGATTCTTTGATTTTAGATAATCCAGATCCCTGTGTTATGATTATATACGATAATGATAATGAAAGTGTAAAAGAGCGACTCATAGAAAAATTTCCTTATGCTGAACTAATAAATACTGATAATAATAACGGGTATGTAAATCCTGAAATTACGGACTCTTTATTGGTTACCACAAAAAATAATTTTGTTTTTTTAGAATCTGATAATTTAAATACAATAACTAGCGTATCGTCTTTGTTGAATTCTCAAATTTCTAAAGAAAGAAAAATTTTAATGATGACAACATTTAGATCGGACGTATATGAAAATGAAAACATTTCCTTTGAACACCTTGGAAATCTAAATTTCACTTACCCAAGCTACTATTTACCTGTCTACGATAATGAAAAGATTAATTTGTTTAATAGTCTTTATTTAGAAGAATTTGGAAAACGTCCCAATAAGATTGCTATTAGGGGATATGATATTACTCTAGATTTAATATTAAGAGTGGCAAACAAAAGAAAGCTTATTAAATCTATCGAAATTGGTGAAACAGAATATTTACAAAATAAATTTAATTATTTTCCTTTTAAAAAAGGCTTTATTAATAAGTCTATTTACTTGATTAAACATGAAAAGCTAAATGTTTTAGAAATAAAATAAAAATTCATTAAAATATTTCTAAATTTAAATTTATTCTGTAATATATATGATTAGTAAAGTTTTTTATCAAGGAAATTTTAGAACTAAGTGTGTTCATTTAAAATCAGGAAATGAAATTATAACTGATGCTCCAATTGATAATTCTGGTAAAGGAGAGGCATTTTCTCCGACTGATACTGTTGCGACTGCTCTAGCTTCTTGCATGATAACAGTCATGGCTATAAAAGCTGATCAACTGAATATTGATTTTAAAAAAATTACTGCGGATGTTGAAAAAATTATGTCTTCAACTCCTAGAATGATTTCTGAAATAAAAGTTCAAATAAATTTACCTATAAAAATATCCAAAAAAAATAAGATTATAATTGAAAAAGTTGGTGATAATTGCCCAATTCATAACTCTTTAAATCCAAAAGTAATAAGAACAATAAAGTACAATTGGATATAGAATGTTTAATTCTATTTAAATAGAATCTCTTTCTTATTTCTTTTTGTATTTTTGACAACTTTAAATGTTGTAGAATCATATTTAATGTCCAAATCAAAATTTATTTTTGTCACAGGTGGTGTTACGTCTTCTTTAGGAAAAGGTATAATATCAGCTTCCTTGGCTAAATTGCTTCAGTCAAGAGGGTTTCGTGTTACTATTCAAAAATTTGACCCATATATTAATGTTGATCCTGGAACTTTAAACCCTTATGAGCATGGAGAATGTTATGTTACCGAAGATGGTGCTGAAACTGATCTTGACTTAGGTCATTATGAGAGATTTTTAAACTTAAAAACTTCTCAAGCTAATAATGTAACAACTGGGAGGGTTTATCAAACTGTCATACAAAAAGAAAGAAAAGGAGAATTTCTTGGAAAAACGGTACAAGTTATACCTCACATTACTAATGAGATTAAACGAAGAATTAGATTATTGGAAGATAGTGGTTCTTTCGACGTAATTATAACTGAAATTGGTGGTACTGTTGGAGATATAGAATCTTTACCATATATTGAATCAGTACGACAATTAAGATGGGAGTTAGGCAAGAGCAATTCTTTAGTTATTCATTTGACTTTAGTTCCTTACTTGTCTGCAGCAAAAGAATTAAAAACAAAACCTACTCAGCATTCAGTTAAAACCTTAATGGAAAGTGGTATTACTGCAGATGTTTTAGTTTGTAGAACTGAACATGAAATTTCAGATGATATTAAAAATAAGTTAGCGTTGTTTTGTAATGTTGAGGTTGATTCAGTTATTCAATCTATCGATGCTTCTACTATTTATGAAGTTCCGCTACTTATGAAAAAAGAGAAGTTAGATCAAGTGGTTTTGAAAAAGCTTGACTTAGTAAGTTCTAATGATATAAATTTAGAAAGATGGTCTGATTTTGTTAATAGGTTAAAGTTTCCAAAAAATAACATTAAAATTGGATTAATTGGTAAGTATGTTGAACTTCAGGATTCTTACAAGTCAATTCTAGAATCATTGGTTCATGCAGGTTCTGAAAATGAGACTAAAGTTGAAGTCGTTTCAATTCATTCTGAACATATTAATGAACAACAAATCAAAAATGAAATTTCTAAGTTAGATGGTATTTTAGTTGCTCCTGGATTTGGCTCAAGAGGAATTGATGGGAAAATTGATGCAATTAAATGTGCTAGAGAAGGGAATATTCCTTTTTTTGGAATATGTTTAGGTATGCAAATGGCAGTAATTGAATTTGCCAGAAACGTTCTTGGTTTAACTGAAGCTAATTCTACTGAAATGATTGAAAATACCTGTGAACCTGTTATTTCTTTAATGAAAAACCAAAAAAATATTACTAATAAGGGAGGGACAATGCGATTAGGTTCATGGAAATGTGTGATTGAAAAAAATACAAAAATTCATAGTATTTATAATTCCGAAATTATTCATGAGAGACACAGGCACCGTTGGGAGTTAAATGATGATTATGCTGATGAGCTTAGAAAAAAAGGATTAACGTTAAGTGGAATTAATCCTGAAACTGGTTTAGTAGAAATTATAGAACTTTCTTCAAATAATTGGTTTATCGGAGTTCAATTTCATCCTGAGTATAAAAGTACAGTTGAATCGCCACATCCCTTGTTTGTTTCATTCGTAAAGGCATGTTTGAATCATAAAAAATCTAAAAATTAATGGAAGAAAATAAAGTTGATCCTTTTCAAATAATAGGTTTTGTAATACTTATGTTAGGTTTATTTTGGTGGATGAATAGTTTGCCAGAAATAGAACCCTCGATTGTAAAAAATAAAAAAAACAATGAACAGGCTGTTGATGATTCTAATGAATCATTTTTAGAGCTAAATAATGACACCTCTAATTCATTGGATTTAATTGGTGAAGAAAAGAACTCTTTTTTGAAATCAAGCAACGACTCTCAAGATTATTTAGTTATTGAAAACGAAGATCTTTATTTGAAATTTTCTTCAAAAGGTGGTTTGTTGGTTGAAGCACAATTAAAAAACTTTACTGATTATAAAGGAGATCCTTTGTATATGGTTAAAGATGGTAATCAAAATATTAGCCTAAATTTTTCAACCATAAATGGGAAATCAGTAAATACATTTGATTATAATTTTAAACCAGTTATTAATAATAATTCTCAAGGTACTACTTTAACTATGACTTTATCAGTTTCAGAAAATCAATATTTAAATTTTGAATATCGAATTCCTAAAAAAGGATTTATGATAGATTTTTCAATAAAATCCTCTGGTTTCAGAAACATTATAGATGAAAACAAAACTGTTTTTTTGAATTGGAACTTAAAAGCGTTTAGACAAGCTAAAAGTGCTGAGTACGAGAACAGGTATAGTCAATTATATTACCAATATGATGGTGAGGATACTGATTATTTGAGCTCCTATAGTGACAGTGATAAAAAAGAAGATGCAGTTTCTTGGATTTCGTATGGACAACATTTTTTTAATAGCATTCTTGTTTTAGAAAACCCTGTTAACAAGGTTTCGTTTGAATCCAAAAAACTTTTCGAAGATGAAGGAAAAGATGTTTTATTTACTAAAAACTACATTTCTTCTATTCCAATGGATTTAAAAAACTCTGAAGTAAACTCAAAAATGAATTTATATATTGGGCCAAATGATTATGATATTTTAAAAAATCAAGAGAATAATATTTCAGATTCCATCTATTTTGGATGGGGTATTTTTGGATGGATTAACAGATTCATATATTTTCCATTGTTTGGTTTTTTAAGCAAATATTTTTCAGCAGGTTTGGCAGTCATACTAATGACAATTATTACAAGATTAGCAATGTCCCCTGTGACTTATAAAACTTATGTTTCACAGGCTAGAATGAAAGTAATAAAACCGGAAATAAGTGAACTAAATGAAAAGTACAAGAATGATGCTATAAAAAAACAACAAGAGACTATGAAGCTATATAATAAGGCAGGAGCTAATCCTCTACTGGGTTGTGTACCGGCTTTATTTCAATTACCCGTTTTTTATGCTTTATTTTGTTTTTTCCCAATAGCATTTCCTTTAAGGGGAAAGCCGTTTCTTTGGGCTGATGATCTTTCCTCTTATGATGTTATTGCTGAGCTTCCCTTTAGTATTCCTTTTTATGGAGATCATGTTAGTTTATTACCAATTTTAGCGTCTATAGCAATTTTTTTCTATACAATGATGTCCTCTGGAGCTCAAATGCAGCCAACTCAGCCAGGTGTGCCTAATATGAAATTTATTATGTACTTGATGCCTGTTATGATGTTGTTCTTTTTCAACAATTATGCAAGTGCCTTTAGTTTATACTATTTTATTTCAAATATCCTAACTATATTAATTATGTTAATGATAAAACATTTTATAATTGATGAAGATAAGATACGCATTCAAGTTCAAGAGAACAAAAAGAAACCTACTACTCAAAATAGGTTTCAAAGAAAGATGAAAGAAATGATGGATAAGGCAGAAGAACAAAGGAAGTTGCAAAATAGAAAATAGTTTTTATTACATTTATTTATGTCTTTTAAAAAAATTCGTGTCATAGTTGCACTTTCAGGTGGTGTAGATTCAAGTGTTGCAGCTCATCTTTTGGTTAAAAAAGGATATGATGTCATTGGAGTTTTTATGAAAAACTGGCATGATGATTCCGTTACTATTTCTAAAGAATGTCCTTGGCTTGAAGATAGCTATGATGCAATGATTGTTTCTGAAAAACTTTCTATTCCTTTTCAAACTATTGATTTGAGTGTTGATTATCAAAAAAGAATTGTTGATTATATGTTTAATGAATATGAGAAAGGAAACACTCCGAATCCAGACGTTTTATGTAATAGAGAAATTAAATTTGATATTTTTTTAAAAATTGCTTTAAAACTTGGCGCAGACTTTATAGCAACTGGTCATTATTGCAGAGTAAAAAAGACGAGAAAAAATAATCAAAATTATTTTAGGTTGCTTCAAGGGTTAGATAAAAAAAAAGATCAATCTTATTTTTTATGTCAATTATCACAAGCCCAGTTAAGTAAGGTAATCTTCCCTGTGGGTAATTTGAAAAAAAAAGAAGTTCGTAAAATTGCAAAAAAAGAAGGTTTGGTAACGGCAGAAAAAAAAGATTCTCAAGGGCTTTGTTTTATTGGAAAAGTAAAGCTTCCTGATTTTCTTCAGAAAAAATTAAAATCCAAAAGAGGTAAAATAATAAAAATTCCTTGTGATAGTAAAGTATACTTTAAGAGTGATTCAAAAAATATTTTACACAAAAACTTATTTAACATTTCTAAATCCTATAATTATAGTTTAAATGATGGGGAGTATATAGCAGACCATTCAGGAGCACATTTTTTTACAGTTGGGCAAAGAAAGGGGTTAGCGGTTGGAGGGTCTAAGGAGCCTTTATTTGTATTAAAGACGGATGTTGCTGAAAATATAATTTATGTTGGAGAGGGTAAGGAACATCCAGGTCTTTTTAGAAAAATACTTTTTATAGACCAAAAAGATTTACATTTTATAAGAGAAGATATTTTTTTCAAAAAAGATAGTCCATTTAAGGTGAAAGCAAGGATAAGATACCGACAACCTTTGCAAAGTGCTTTGCTGCTTTTAGAAGACGAAGGTGCTTATTTAATCTTTGACAAAAAACAATCTGCGATTACGAAAGGACAGTTTGCTGTATGGTATATTGGAAAGGAGCTAATGGGTTCTGGAGTTATTAATTAATTGTACTAAAGTCTAATTCTATTTGATTTTTCATCAAATCTTCAATTGTTTCTCTTTTGCGTATTTCTAAAAATTCATTATTTATAAATAAAATTTCGGGCGGTTTGTATCTTGAATTATAATTACTTGTCATTGAAAAACAGTAAGCTCCTGCATTTTTAAAGCATAAAACGTCTCCCTCTGATATTTTTGAAATTCTTCTATTGGTAGCGAAAGTATCCGTTTCACATATGTATCCCACAACCGAGTAAAAACGTTCGGAATCAGCTGAATTTGATATATTTTCTATATAATGATTTGAGCCATACATCATTGGTCTTACAAAGTGATTAAATCCAGAGTCTACTTGAGCAAAAACCGTTGATGTTGTTTGTTTAATTGAATTTACTGAACATAGAAAATTTCCTGCTTCACTTACTAAAAATTTACCAGGTTCAAAAGCTAGAGTTAATTCTTTCCCATATTCTTTGCAAAATTCATTAAATCTTTTGGATAGTTTTACCCCCAGTTCTTCAATGTTAGTTTCGTTGTCACCTGGTGAATAAGGGACTTTAAAACCACTTCCAAAATCAATAAATTCTAAATCATTAAATTTCAATGCAGTCGTAAATAATATTTCGGCAGCGTGAATAAAGACTTCAATATCTAAAATATCGCTTCCAGTGTGCATATGAATACCGTTAACTTTTATATTGGTGTTTTTTACAATCCTAAGTAAAAGTGGAATTTGATGAATACTTATTCCAAATTTTGAATCTATATGGCCAACCGATATTTTATTATTTCCTCCAGCCATCACATGTGGATTAATTCTAATACATACAGGTATTTCTGGATGAAGATTTCCAAATTGCTCTAACATATTTAAATTATCGATATTTATATTAACACCCATTTTAGAAACGGTTATAATTTCATTAATAGACACACCATTTGGGGTATAAATAATTTTGTCTGGAGAGAAACCTGCTTTAATCCCAATTAGCACTTCTTGTATAGAAACCGTATCTATTCCAGCCCCCAAATGATTTATATATTTTAAAATTGATAAATTAGAAAGGGCTTTAACTGCATAATTTATTTTTAAGTTTTTTACTGTTTTAAAAGAATTTACAAGCCTATTGTATTGTTTTTTTATTTTTGAAGCATCGTAAACATAAGACGGAGTACCAAATTTTTTTACAGCCCTTAAAAGATCATTTTTTTTCATACTTCAAATTTAATTAATGACAATTTTATATTATAATAAAAAACGTTTTATTATATAAATACAACATTTTGTTATAAATAAAACATTATTAAAATTTTGAACTTTGTCCTCTTTTATTTTTTGTTATTTTAGCATTTAAATTTTATATTTTATGAACCTACATGAATATCAAGGAAAGAAAATTTTAAAAGAACATGGTGTTAATATTCAGAGAGGTTATGTTTTGTCTGATAAAAAAAACACTTTAAAAGTAGCATCTCAGTTAATGGAAGAAACTGGGACTACTTGGTTTGTTGTTAAAGCACAAATTCATGCTGGTGGTAGAGGAAAAGGAGGAGGTGTTAAGCTTGCCAAAAGTTTAGATGAATTAGAAAATGTAGTTTCTAAAATTTTAGGTATGCATTTGATAACACCTCAAACTTCTAAAGAAGGTAAATTGGTAAATAAAGTTTTAATAACAGAAGACGTTTACTATCCTGGAGATGTAGAACCCGAAGAATTTTATATTTCAATTTTATTGAATAGAGAAACTGGAAAGAATATGATAATGTATTCTACTGAGGGTGGCATGGATATAGAGTCCGTGGCAGAAAACACACCCGAATTAATTTTTTATGAAGATATAGATCCGTTGGTTGGAATTGTTCCTTTTCAGGCTAGAAAAATTGCTTTTAATTTAGGATTAACGGGGAAGGCCTACAAAGAAATGACGAAATTTATTACTTTATTATATAAGTCCTATGTTTCATCTGATTCATCTCTTTTTGAGATCAATCCAGTTCTGAAAACGTCTGATGAAAAAATAATGGCAGTTGATGCTAAAGTTTCTTTAGATGATAATTCTCTTTTCAGGCACAAAGAGTATGAGTCTTGGAGGGACCTTAAAGAAGAAAACCCTGTAGAAATTGAGGCAAGGGCTGTTGGTCTTAATTATGTAGATTTAGACGGTAATGTTGGTTGTATGGTCAATGGAGCTGGTTTGGCTATGGCTACCATGGATTTAATAAAACAGTCAGGAGGAGAGCCTGCTAATTTTTTAGATGTTGGTGGAACTGCAGATGCAAAAAGAGTAGAAATGGCTTTTAGATTAATTTTAAAAGATGAAAATGTAAAAGCTATTTTAGTTAATATTTTTGGAGGGATAGTTAGATGCGATAGAGTTGCTCAAGGTATAGTGGATGCGTACAATAACTTGGGTGACGCAATAAACATTCCTATAATTGTTAGACTTCAGGGTACTAATGCGGAAATCGCTAAAGAAATTATTGACAACTGTGGATTTAAAGTTTATAGCGCTATTGAGTTTAAAGAGGCAGCCGATAAAATTCAAGAATTAATCTAATAATGACACTTTGTCACTTATTTTTTCGTGTTAAACGCCATTATGTCACCATTTTATATTTGGTATTCATTTTGCATTATTCAAAATGTTAAAAAATTTGTTTAATTTAAAATTTATACTATGAACTTAATTAAAAAAAAATCAACTTTATTTCCATTTATTTTTGATGAATTTTTCAAAAATAATTGGGATATAAACATTTCTCAAAATTCTTATTCTCCTTTTTTTAATACCAAAGAAAATGATAAAGAATTTGTGTTAGAATTAATAGTACCTGGAAAAAATAATGAAGATTTTAAAATTGAAATAGACAAAAGATTATTATCTGTTTCTAGTACTATAGTGGAAGAAAAATCTAAACATAATTATATAATTAAAGAGTTTGACACCTCTTCTTTTGAAAAATCATTTGAAATACCTTATTCAATTGAAATAGATAAAATAAATTCTGTTTACAAAAATGGGATTTTATCTATTACTCTTCCAAAGAGAAAAGAATTTCAAAATTCAGC
>CETY01454948.1_pt1 | contig 19408 bp, 14 predicted proteins | sample 361551 | NCBI WGS metagenome assembly CETY01 (sample SAMEA2623135, study PRJEB7988) | marine metagenome | biome: marine biome (ENVO:00000447); feature: deep chlorophyll maximum layer (ENVO:xxxxxxxx); material: "saline water (ENVO:00002010), including plankton (ENVO:xxxxxxxx)" | depth 45 m | reverse complement strand
TGTTTTGAGAAGTCCAAAGAGCTATAATTCTCAATTTGGTGCTGCTTTAACTCTTCTTTCAATTCAAAAAAAACATCAATTAGCCATTATTGAAACTGGCATTTCTTTACCTGGAGAAATGAGTGTAATGAAGGAAATGATTAATCCAACTCATGTTATTCTTTCAACTGTTGGAAGTGAACATCTTGAAAACTTTTCCTCATTAGATCATCTTAAATCTGAGAAAGAAATACTACTTAAAGATACTGAATTTACCTACTTTAAAAAATATGATAATTTCAATAGATATGTCATTGAAAATGGTCAAAACATTTCTTATTCTTTCAAAAATATTGAAGAGTCCTTTTTTATTTCACAAAAAGATGAAATCTCATTTCAAAATTTCATTTGCTGTTTAAATTTTCTTCATCAAATAAAATTTGATGTTGATGAGATCCATAAATTATGTGATGATTTACCTGAAATAGCACTTCGATTTGAGAAAAAATCTGGAATCCAGAATTCAGTACTAATAAACGACTCTTATCATAATAATATTCCGTCTTTAAGGATTGCATTAGAAACATTAAAAACTGAAAGCGGCAGTAAAAAAACTACTTTGATAATGTCTGACTTGAATAATGATAATTTTAATTATTCTGATTTAAACGATATTATTCAATCCTATAAAATTTCTAACTTTTATGGCGTTGGAAAAAACCTTTTTAAAAACAAAGAATTTTTTACAAAAAACAGTGTCATTTTCAAAACAGTAGCAGAATTTTTAGCAACTTTTACAAAAATTGATTTTAATGAAAATTTCATACTAATTAAAGGAGAAAGAGGAATAGAATTTCAAAAAATAAGTTTAAAACTAGAAGCAAAAAAACACTTTACAGTTCTAGAAATTAATCTTAGTAATATTATCAAAAATTATAACTATTATAAAAGTCTCATTTCTTCTAAAACAAAATTATTAGTAATGATTAAAGCAGCTGGTTATGGAACTGGATTAATTGAATCTGCTAAAATTTTACAATTGAATCATGTAGATTATTTAGGAGTTGCTTATGTTGATGAAGGTATTCAGCTAAGAAATAACGGTATTCATTCACCAATTTTAGTGATGAATGTGGAGGCTAAGTCAATGGAAGATATTATTGATTACAACTTAACACCATCTATTTATGACTTAACACAACTTAATGAATTCACCAACAAGCTTATTGGTCTTGGAATTAAAAACTACCCTGTTCATATTAAACTAAATACTGGAATGAACAGACTGGGTTTTGATGAAGATGAAATAAAGGAACTATGTAACTTTTTGCTAAATCAACCTGAGATAAAAGTAGAAGGAATATTTAGTCATCTTTCAGCAAGCGATGTGGAACATGGAAAAAGTTTTACAAGAAATCAAATAAAAAAATTTGAAAAAATTTCTAATAAGATGGAAATTAATTTAGGAATAATTGCTATTAAACATATACTAAATACTTCCGGAATTGAAAACTACTCCCAAGCTAGTATGGATATGGTAAGATTGGGTATTGGTTTATATGGTATTTCAAATAATAATAAAATTTCAAATGTTGCTTCATTGATAACATGTATTTCAAAAGTAAGACGAATTAAAAAAGGAGAATATATTGGATATGGGTTAGGAAATATCATCAAAAAAGATATGAAAATTGCCATTATCCCAATTGGCTATGCCGATGGTTTTAACAGAAAATTAGGCAATGGTAATGGCAGTGTCTTCATTAATAATTCTCTTCATAAAACAGTAGGTAACATTTGTATGGATATGGCATTTATAGATATTTCAAATACTGATTACCAAGTTGGAGAAAGAGTTGAAATATTTGGTTCTAACCATCCTATTACTGAAATTGCTAAATCAATAAATACTATTCCTTATGAAATAATTAGTTCTATTTCTAACAGAGTAGTTAGAGTTTACCATAAAGATTAATGAAAAAGAAATTTTTTTCAAATTTAGTACTAGTTCTGTTACTCAATGTAGTTATCAAACCTCTTTATATTTTAGGAATTGATGCTGAAATCCTAAGAATAACAGAATTAAATGTCCCTGGTTCTTATGGAACTTATTTTTCATTATTGAGTCTCAGCTTTATTTTCAATATAATACTTGATCTTGGGATCAATAACTTTAATACTAGGAATATCGCTCAAAATAATCAATTAATTAAAAAGCATTTTTCAAGAATATTTACATTAAAATTAATATTAAGCTTATTCTATCTATTGATTTTGATTTTTGTAGGATTCTTATTTGATTTTTCTTTAAGTGAAATTAAATGGCTAGTTATTATTGGATTCAATCAGGTATTAGTTGGTATCATTTTATATTTAAGGTCCAACTTATCAGCATTATTACTTTTTAAAAGAGATGGCTTATTATCTGTAATTGACAGATTAATTTTAATCCTATTTTGCGGCTATTTTATATGGGTCAAAACAAACCATTCATTTATTACAATAGATTTTTTCATCTTGTCTCAAACTTTTGCTTACTTACTTACCATTTCCATAGGGCTGTTCTCACTTATTAAATTTTCTAAAATTCCTAAAATCCAATGGGACAAGCTATTTTTCGTACTTATAATCAAAAAAAGTATCCCATATGCAATTCTTATATTTTTGATGTCTGTGTACTATTATTCTGATGTAATCATGGTAGAAAAAATTAGAAGTAATATCGAAGTGGTAAGTTACGCGTATGGATATAGATTTTTTATGGCATTCAATATGTTAGGTTTCTTATTTGCTGGACTTTTACTTCCTATTTTCTCAAAACTAATTGCGGAAAAAAGAAGTGTAATTCCAGTTTCTTGGTTGTCTTTTAAGTTAATTTATTTTTTTGCTTTTGTCATTTTTATGTCCATCTGGACTTATAAAAGCGAAATTCTGAACTGGCGATATGGAATAACTAGCTCTGTTTTAGAACATTCTAGCGAGGCGTTTGGTTGGTTAATGGTTTCTTTTATTGCTATTTCATGTAATTATATATTTGGGACATTATTAACTGCTAATGGCAGTCTTAAGTCTTTAAATATTTTAGCAGTATTTGGAATTATCATTAATATTTTCCTCAACTTATTTCTTATCCCGAAAAGTGGTTCTGTCGGTGCAGCTTTTGCAAGTGCATTCACTCAATTTTTTATACTAATAGTTCAATTTATTTTATGTTTTAAATATTTTAAATTTAGATATCATATTTTTTCTATAGTTCAGGTACTTTCATTCACCCTATTATCCATATTTGGAGCTCATAACTTAAATGTACTATCATCCGTTAATTGGAATTATAAAATATTAATAACAGTGTGTATGGGATTCTTTATTGGTCTTGTATTAAAGCTTATCAACTTGAAAGAATTTTACCTACTTATTAAAACATCAAAATCTTGATTTAGTTGATTACTTGTAGAGAATAATCCTATAACTTACATTTGCAAACATAAAATCATACCATGACTGCTACTGAAAACGAATCTTATGACTTAATTTCATTTTTATGGAAAAATAAAAAGCCTTTAATTATAATTGGAATTATTGCTTTTATTAGCTCTGCTATCGTTTCACTTATAATTGAGGAGAAATTTGAATCCACAGTAACTTTATATCCTGCAAAAACTAGTTCTGTAACATTTAGTGAAATAATTACCGAAGATCAAAGTGTTTCTAAGTTTGGAGAAGATGAAGAGGCTGAACAAATGCTTCAAATTTTAGAATCAAGCTCTATAAGAGGGAAAATTATTAATAAATACAATTTATTAAAACACTATGATATTGATGAAAAATCAAAATATGTCAATACTGATTTAACTAAAACATATTTAGAAAATATCAATTTTAAAAGAAATAATAATGGAGCTGTATTAATTAATGTGTTAGATAAAAACCCTGACACAGCTGCTTTAATTGCGAATGATATTGCTTCTTTATTTGATAGCATAAAAAATGCTATGATTCACGAAAGAGCTGTAACTGATTTTGAAATAAAAAAACAAAAATTAAATAAAATTAAGTCAGAAATGCAGGAGTTAAGAGATACCATGACTTCTTTATCTTCAATGGGTGTTGTAATAGATGATGCGTACAGAGCACTTACCGAAGGATACATTAATGCTAAAGACTCTGAAATGAAAAAATCATTTAAAAAGAAAATGAATATGACAGAGCAATATGGCTCAATACTAAAATCATTTCAGATTAAAGCTGGATTTTTATCTAAAAGACTAGCCAATATGGAAACCTCTTATGAACAAGCTGAAAGTGATGCCAAAAGTTATTTATCTCATAAATTTATTGTAGAGAAAGCATACCCAGCAGAAAAGAAAGCATATCCTATAAGGTGGCTTATTGTGGTATTATCAACCTTTTCATCAGTTATTCTTGGTATTTCTGGTCTTCTTATTAAGAATAAAGTTGAACTTTTAAAGGTTGAATGATTAATCAATTTTTGAGCAAGAGACTATTCTATTTATTAATGTTGATTTTCATTTTTTTGAACTCAATATTAATTTATTTTGATTTCTATTATTTATTAGCACTTCCACTAATCATAATAATAGGTTTTCTATATATATTTCATCTTGACATTATATTTTTAATTATTGTTTTTTGCACTCCTCTTTCTTTCAATTTTGAAAACTTAGATATAGGTGGTGTTGGGTTTTATTTCCCAACTGAACCCATGTTACTTATTTTTAGTGGTCTTTTTATTTTTAATTCTATGTACCAAAAAAAATATTTTAAAGACTTTAATTTTTATAAAAATCCTATAGTTTTACTTATCATCACACAACTAATTTGGATTTTCACATCTTCAATTACAAGCGAATTACCTATAGTTTCATTAAAATTTTTAATTTCTAGAAGTTGGTTTATTATTCCCTTAATATTTTATGGATTTCATTTTTTTAAAAGTGGTAAAGTAGCTATTTATCAGTTTTTTCTAACTTTTTTGGTCTCCATGTTAATAGTCACAACTTACACTTTAATAAATCATATGATTAATGGTTTCAGTGAAGAAGCAGGGCATTGGGTAATGTGGCCTTTTTTTAAAGATCATACCTCCTATGGTGCCATATTAGCATTGTGTATTCCAATTAACATCTGGTTGATTTACATATCAGAAAATAAACTTTTTAAAAATCTATTATATTTTGGATTGATTATATTTTTTGTTGGTTTATATTTCAGCTACACCAGAGCTGCGTGGTTAAGTATTTTAATTGCTGCAGTAGTATTTTTACTATATTATTTAAAAATTAAATTTAAATGGATAATTGGTTTAGTAATAATTCCAATATTATTTGTGTTGATAAACTTTACTGAAATTTCTTATTTAGTTCAAAAAAATGATGCTGAGCATACCACAGAAAATTTTTCTGAAAGGATTGAATCGATGTCTAATATATCCTCAGATGCATCTAATTTAGAAAGGTTAAATAGATGGAATTGTGCATTAGAATTATTTTACAAACGTCCTTTTTTTGGATGGGGGCCAGGAACTTATTCTTTTGTATACGCTCCTTTTCAAAGTTCAAAGAATTTAACTATTATCAGCACTAATTTTGGAGATGGAGGAAATGCTCATAGTGAATATTTAGGACCACTAGCTGAACAAGGATTTATTGGGTTTTTAATTAACGCCGTACTCATTGCAGTTTTATTTATTTCAACAGGCCTTTATTATATTAAATGTGATAATTCTTATTATAAAAATTTAACCCTTATGATAATATTGGCATTAACGACATATTTTTCACATGGAGTTTTAAATAATTATTTAGATACGGATAAAGCAGCTATTCCTGTTTGGGGCTTAATAGGTATCTTTATTAGTATTACTACAATTTTAAATAGAAATCCTAAAAAAGCAACGTAAATCTTTTAAGTAGTTGTAATTTAATTTTGTTTATGATTAAGTCAAAAAAAATATTTGAATGTAACAATTGCGGGCATCAAAGTAGTAAGTGGACTGGGAAATGTCTTGAATGCAACGAATGGAATACACTTTCGGAAAGAATATTATCTAGTTCTAAAAAAAATTCTGTTTTGAATAGTCTTAAAGTCCCTCAATTAATTAACGATATCAAAGGAGAGTCATCTGCAAGAATTCAAATAAATGATAATGAGTTTAATAGAGTATTAGGAAATGGTCTTGTTAAAGGGTCCGTAATTCTTCTAGGGGGAGAGCCTGGAATTGGAAAATCTACATTAAGTTTAAAAATAGCTTTAACACTCAAATTAAAGGTCCTTTATATTTCTGGAGAAGAAAGCAATGAACAAATTAAATTAAGAGCTAACAGATTAAATTACCAAAATAATCAGTGTTTTATATACAATGAAACTGAAATTAATACCATCATAAAAACTAGTAATGAAGTAACTCCAAAACTAATAATAATTGATTCTATTCAAACTATTTACAATAGTGAGATAGATGCTATTCCTGGCAGTGTTTCTCAAATTAAATACAGTGCTGAAGTTTTAATTAAATATGCAAAGGAAAAGTCAATCCCCATTATTATTATTGGACACATTACAAAAGATGGTGCGATTGCTGGTCCGAAAGTTTTAGAACATATGGTTGATACAGTATTACAGTTTGAGGGAGACAAAAATCATTTATACAGATTGGTTAGAAGCATCAAAAATCGATTTGGGAGTACCAATGAACTAGGCATTTATGAAATGAACGAAAAGGGATTACAGGAAGTTAATTCACCAAGTAAAATGTTAATCTCTACAAATCAAGAACAATTAAGTGGAATTGCGTTGGGTTGCAGCTTAGAAGGAGTTAGACCGATAATGATTGAAACTCAAGCCTTAACATCTCCAGCTACTTACGGAAATCCCCAAAGATCTGCAAATGGTATAGATATTAAAAGGCTCAATATGTTGTTAGCAGTGATTGAAAAAAGAGGAGGAATGAAATTAAGTCAAAAAGATGTTTTTTTAAATATAACTGGTGGATTAAAGGTTCAAGACCCCGCCATAGATTTATCGCTTATTTCAGCAATATTATCTTCTTTCTTTGATTTTTATATAGACCATAAAGTATGCTTTATCGGCGAAGTAGGATTAAGTGGTGAAATCAGACCAGTCAGTAGAATAAACGAAAGAATAAAAGAAGTAACCAAAATGGGAATTAAAACAATTTACTTAAGTAAGTATTCTAAGATAAATACGAATGAAAATCAAGCATTTGAATTAAGGAAAGTAGGCAAGCTACAAGAAATCATTCAACAATTATTTAAATAATTTCTACAGAAGATAAGAAATACATAGTTTGTTTATCTTTGATAAAACTATAAAAATAATGGAGGTATTAAGCCTTGAAAAAGAGATTGTAAGTGAGTTTGAAATTTTTGATAACTGGATGGAGAAATATGAGTACCTTATTGAACTTGGAAAAGATTTACCAATAATTGACTCTGTTCAAAAAACTGAAGAAAACTTAATCAAAGGTTGTCAATCGAAAGTTTGGCTTCATGCAGAATGCATTAATAATAAAGTTTCTTTTTCAGCAGACAGTGAAGCCATTATTACAAAGGGAATAATTGCTCTATTGGTTAGGGTTTTAAATAATCAGAGTCCAAAAAATATTTTAGATGCCAAGCTTAATTTTATTACTGAAATTGGTTTAACAAATCATTTATCTCCAACAAGAGCAAATGGTTTATTAGAAATGGTGAAGCAAATGAAGGCATACGCATATGCCTTAATGTTAAAAAATAATTAGAAATGCCAGAGCTAGAAAATTTGATAGGTGATAAAAAAAAAATTGAAAATAAAATCATCAATGTCCTTAAAGCAATTTTTGATCCAGAAATTCCTGTTGATGTTTATGAATTAGGCCTTATTTATGAAATTAAAATTGATGATCAATTTCATGTAGTAATTATTATGACTTTAACTTCCCCCAATTGCCCAGTTGCTGAATCTATGCCTAAAGAAGTAGAAGATAAGGTCGGAGAAGTTCATGGGGTTAAAAGTTCAAAAGTTAATATTGTTTTTGACCCACCTTGGGACAAGGATATGATGAGTGAGGAAGCTAAATTAGATTTAGGAATGATTTAAACATAAGAAATGGAATTTGGAATTGATGCTATAGATTATTATCTGCCTAGAATTGCTTTAAAAATTAGCAGTTTAGCAGAAAAAAGAAATATAATTCCCGCTAAACTTGAAAAGGGACTGGGATTAAAATTCATGTCTTTAACTGATTGTAATGAAGATACTGCTTCAATGGCTGCAAATGCATTATTAAATTTGATAGAAAATAATGATATTGACCCCAAAACTATTGGAAGAATTTACTTGGGAACAGAGAGTGCATTAGACGCTGCCAAACCTACTGCTACTTATGCAGTCGGAGCAGTAGAGAAAATTATGTCATCAAAATATGGAGAACGTTGCTTTAGAAATTGTGATGTTGTAGATTTAACTTTTGCTTGTATTGGAGCTGTTGACGCTCTTGAAAATTGTTTAGACTGGGTGAAAGGAGGTTCAGAAAGAAAAGCGGTAGTGATTGCATCAGACCTTGCTAAATACGAACTTGAATCATCTGGAGAATATACCCAAGGAGCTGGATCAGTTGCCATGCTGATAACATCCAATCCAAGTATTATTGCTTTTAAAAATACAATTGGCGTAAGCATGGAGCATGTTAGTGATTTTTTTAAGCCCAGAAAAAAAATCGACAATACTTATTTAAAAGAAAAACAAACATCTGTCCAGCAGCTTACAAATAGTAATAAAGAAAAAATAGAATTTTATTTTGAAGAACCTGTTTTTGATGGTCAGTATTCAAATGAATGCTATCAAAAAAGAATTGGTGAAGCTTTAAACCATTTTAAATCTCAAGAAAATATAAATTTTCTAAAAGATTGGCAACATATGATATTCCATCTGCCTTACGCTTTTCAGGGTAGAAGAATGATGTTAGATATTTGGCTTGAATGGATTCAAGATGAAGATATATATCTAGATCTAGAAAAAGAAATTGGAAAATCTGGAAGCATAGATCACAAGGATTGGAGAAAAGCTGCTTCCAAATCTACTCTTTACAAGAATTTTGTAGAAAACAAGATTCAAGATGGTGAAATGGCATCAAGTTTTATTGGCAATATGTATACTGCTTCAATTTTCATGTCACTTATCAGTCTTCTTTATTCTGCCCATGATAAAAAGAGAAATATTTCAGAAGATGATGTTGGTTTTCTAAGCTATGGAAGTGGGTCTAAATCAAAAATTTTGCAAGGAAAAATAATTCCTAAATGGGAGAGTAAAATCAATCATCTTAATATACTTGAAAACATTAATAGCAGAAAAATAATTGATTTTGAAACTTATGAGAAACTACATAATGGAGCATTAAATAATCCTATATCTAGCCACAATAATATTGTTTTAGATAGTATTGATCAAAGAGAAAATAAGACTGGATTTAGACATTATATTAAAAATTGAACGAAATAAGAAATAGAGTTGCCGAAAGTAGTCTTATTACTTTAGATATGAAATCCTTTGTGGGTTTGCAGGAAAGAGAATCTATTGACATTGCTCAGTGGCTTCATCAAGGCTTGGTTTTAAAAGAAAAACTTTTTAGAGAATTTTTAAATGGTGAAGAATGGATTAAATATCAAAATAAATATGTTGCTATATATTGTTCTGTTGATACCATTATACCAATTTGGGCATATATGCTTGTTTCAAAATATTTAAATCCTTTTACTAGAAATGTGGTATTTGGAGATAAAAAAGATTTGGAAAAGAAAATATTTGAAATCAACATCAATCAGCTACAATTAAATGAATATAAAGATAAAAGAGTCCTAGTTAAAGGATGTGCAGATACTTATATTCCAGAAGAAAGCTATGTTCAAATAAGCAATATATTGATTGGAACTGTTAAGTCTTTAATGTTTGGAGAAGCCTGCTCAAATGTTCCTATATATAAGTCTTCTTGAGGTAATTCTACTTACTAATTTTCTTTTTTAAGTATTGTAATATAGAGATGGCTTTATTGTTAATTTCTTCAGATAATTTTAATCTAAAAATAAATGTCCAATATAAAGTTGAAATAAAAATCATCATTAAAATAAAACTAAAAATTGGGTTAAAAACAAGTAGTTCATTTAAATTATAAGAAATAAAGTAAACTATAATTAATATTATAAAAACGGTTATGTTCTGTTTTGTAAATGGATGAAGTTTAAACCTAAACCAAATAAAAACAGTCCTAAATATATTTATGAAAGATAATGATAGCATGGTTGAAATAGCAGCTCCTTCAATTCCGTAAATTGGTATTAATAAATAATTTAAACCTATCACCAAAACTATCATTAAAAAAATGAAATATGTCTGAAATCTATATAGTATAGAAGAGGATAATATTTCATTATTTACAGAAGTAAATGCGTCTAAAAATTGAGCAAATGCAATATAAATAATAATGCCTATTCCAAGAGAATATTCAGGCTTCATAAGTGTATATAAATAAGGAACACAAATTAATATTGAAACCAGTAAAAAACCAGAAATAATTTGAAGATTTAAAGTGGCTTTTTTATAAATTGTGTTAATGTTTTGGAGATCATTTTTTTTCCATGATTCAGAAATAACAGCTGATGAAATTCCTCTTAATGATCTTGAAGGAACATTTACAACTACTCCAAATAATGCGGCAGTGGCATAAATCCCAACTTCTTTTGAGCCAAGCATATCCAGAAGCATAATTCTATCAATTTCTAAAACTATCACACCACCAATACTTCCAAAAAAACCAAAGATAGAGGTCTTAAGAATGTCAGATTTTAAATTTAGTGCTTGAACTCTGCTAAAAAACTTTGAAATATTTAGTCCAAAATCTGGGGAAAAAACAATATAGAAAATACTGATAATTCCTGGTGAGCACAAGCCAAAAACAAAAATTACAAATAAGGTTTTTAAATTAATAAGTGAAAAAGCAAATAATAATATGGATGTTAAATTGATTAATTTTAAAACAAGATTGGAGCTGAAAATTCCTAAAACTGCATTAAAAGTCATCTTAATAAATGAATCTAAATTTGAAAAAATTAGTCTAAAAAAAAATGCAAAGAATAATAATAAAAAATAAAAAAGATTTTGATAAGGTTCTGATACTTTCTCTTGAAAAATATATTTGATGAATAAGATTCCTAGCAGAGTTCCCAAGAGAGTAACTAAAAATGAAAACCCAACAAATCCGTAGTTTTTTTCTGCCCTATTTCTAAACTTTGGAAAATGTCTAAGGGTTACTAATGGCAGGCCAATGGTAAATATAGATGTTAGTAAAAAGGAAGCCGAAGTTATGGCATCTAAAATTCCTTTCTTTTCAGCTGATAAAAAATGTGGAAATAAAATGGTATTTAAAAACCCAATAAGTATTCCAATATATATATATACTGTTGATTTGGAAGCTTGTCTTTCAATAATTCCCATTCCCCTTAAGGCTTTTATTATTTAAATGAAAGTTTATAAAAATTATTGTTCATATATTTTATTTAATTAAACTTTGTTTAAAACGATTCCATAAAACTTTATCGTCGAGACCAAAGTCTTTCAAAGCATTTGAAAAGTTCCATTTTAATAAATATATCAATATTTTCAACTTCATTCTAAATTAGAGTATGCTTTGATTAATTCTCTTTTTTCAACGTTTGTATTATATTTATTAACAACTGCTAATCTACCATTCTCACCTAAAGACTTCACAATTTCTTTATCATTCATCAATTGTTGAATTTTTTGACTTAGGTCTTCTGGAGAATTATCTTTATAAATTAAACCCGAATTATTTGACTCTATAATTCGTTTGAGTGACTTACAATCACTTGAAATTACGGGCTTATTAATCAACATATATTGATAAAGTTTATTGGGAGATGAGCAGTCATTTTGAATGGATCGATAATGAGGAATAATAGCAGCATTTCCTTTTGAAATATAGCTGAAGACATCTGCTTGATTTACCCAACCACAAAAGTCTATTAAATGAAATACACCCATCTCTTTTGCAAATAAACGGAGCTCAGGCTCATAACTTCCTGTTCCACAAACAGTAAGTTTAAAGCGATTTTTCTCTTGTTCTAACAAAAGTGTTATTGCCTTAACAACTGTTGATAGACCACGTGCTGGAGTTATGCCTCCTACATAAACTAAATTAAACCCTTTAGTTGGTTCACTATTAATTTTAAAATTATCTGGTATACAACTTAAATCTATAACATTTTGATAGATGTGAACCTTTGATTCCTTGGCCCCAAGATCAACTATGCGTTGCTTCATTTCCTCGACTACAGTAATAATGACATCTGCCTCTTTAACTACTTCCTTTTCAAGCCTTTCCCATTTTCTGTAATCGGAAAGAAACTTACCTAATATTGATTGTGTATGTTTTGCATCCTTTATCAAATAAGGATAATTTTCATGAAAGTCAATTACCAATTTAGCTCCTGTATGTTTTACTAATTCTAAAGCAACTGGAACCATAACTAAGTCATGAGCGTGTACAATATCAATGATTCTTTCATTTGCCAAAACTTTTTTCATAAAACGTTTCCAAAATTTATAATAAAACGGGAATTTTAACGCGCCAACCATAGTCTTGTAGATAAAATTTGAAATCTTTTCTCTATAAATCTTTATATCATTCCATTCTTCAATTACAGATTTATTAGATTTTTTAGTACAACAGACTATTATTGAATATCCCTCTGACTTGAGAACATTGATTTCTTTCTCCACACGAACATCTGGTGGAAAACTTCCATCTAATAACATTAGTACAGTCTTTTTTTTAATTTGACTCATTTATATAAGACTAAATAAATATATACCAATTGTTATTCAATATTAAATAGATTGAAATTCCAAATTCGATATATATCAATAAGACGATTGTTCTCAAAAAGATAATGTAATTAAATATTTTTTTCTTATAAAATTCAAAAATTGAAATAAAAAATTGGTTTAATTTCTAATGCTTCTAATTCATAATTTATTCTTAAAGTATCAGTATGCATTTTTTATAAATTTTAGTTGTTACTCTTTTTGAGTAATAAAACTCAGATAAAAAAATTAAAAGCTTTGGATCTGATATTGTGTCACTAGCAATTTTATTTATTGCAAATAAGCTCATTTTAATAAGCCCTTTTATTTATACCTTCTATATAATTTATAAATGATTTATTTACCACTTTATTTCCTCCTGGTGTTGGATAATCTCCAGTAAAATACCAATCTCCTGTATGATTAGGACAGGCAATATGTAGATTTTCAACGGTTTGAAAAATAATCTTTACTTCAGAATTAATGTTTTTATGTTTTAATAATGAGGAAATTCTATCCGAAATCTCCTGGTCATTAAATGAGCTATAAATGAGCTTTACATGGTTCTTGTCTTTTAATGTTCCGTCGATTACGGATTTTTTACAATTTTGATATACATTTTCTATGATGTTCTCCATTCCCCTCTCTTTTAAAAGCGAAATAGCAGCCTGGAATGCTATAAAGTCTCCTAATTTAGCCATATCTATACCATAGCAGTCAGGATATCTTATTTGAGGCGCAGAAGAAACAATGACAATTCTCTTTGGTTCTAGTCGATCTAATATTCTAATTACACTTTGCTTTAAAGTTGTTCCCCTGACTATGGAATCATCAATAATAACTACAGAATCTTCATTTCTTCTTAAGGATCCGTATGTAATATCATAAACATGAGCAACCATTTCATCTCTTGAATCATCTTGAGTTATAAATGTTCTAAGCTTCGCATCTTTAACCATTATTTTTTCTGCTCTAGTTCTAATAGCTAAAATTTTATCTAGTTTTTCGTTAAAATCTTTTGAGGAGGAATCTAACTCTTTAATTTTTTTCTTTTTAACTTCAGATAAATGGTTTTCTATTTCTTTTACCATTCCATAGTAAGACATTTCAGCAGTATTAGGAATAAAAGAAAACACCGTGTTTTTTAAGTCATGATTAATAGCATTTAAAACTTGTTTCACAACTAATTCCCCTAGCTTCAGTCTTTCGTTGTAAATATCTTTATCTGTTCCTCTCGAAAAATAAATTCTTTCAAAAGAGCATTTCTTAATCTCTTTAGGTGGATTTATTTCAACTTCTTTAAATGAATTATCTTTTTTAATAATAAGTGCGTTACCAGGATTAAGCTCTTTGATTTCTTCCCATTTAACATTGAATGCTGTCTGTATGACCGGTCTTTCAGAAGTTACTACAAATACTTCATCGTCTTCGTACCAAAATGCAGGTCTAATGCCATTGGGATCTCTAATAACAAAAGCATCACCATGTCCTAATAATCCAGCCATTGTATATCCACCATCCCAATCGCTAGAGGCATTTTTTAAAATATTTTCAATATTTAAATTTCGAGCAATCAGATTGGAAATTTCTTTATTATCTACCCCTTTCTCAATATGTTTTTTGAAGATTCTAGTATTTTCTTGATCAAGAAAGTGTCCAATTTTTTCAATAATTGTAACGGTATCAGAAACTTCTTTTGGATGTTGTCCTATATTAACCAATATATCAAATAACTCATCTACATTGGTAAGATTAAAATTACCAGCAACAACTAGGTTTCTAGTCATCCAATTATTTTGTCTTAGGAATGGATGACAATTTTCTTTTTTATTTTTTCCAAATGTTCCGTATCTCAGATGGCCAAGAAATAGTTCTCCAGTAAAAGCCTCATTAGCTTTTAGATAATTTACATCAGTTAATTTTTCTGGTTCATTTTCATGTAGTTTTTCAAACCTTTTATTGATGTAAGAAAAAATATCTTTTATAGGTTGGTTTCTTACACTTCTAAATCTGCTAATAAATCTTGTTCCTGGTTCTACGTCAAATTTAATATTAGCCAATCCTGCACCGTCTTGTCCTCTATTGTGCTGTTTTTCCATCAGAAGATACATTTTATTTAGTCCATAAAGTGCAGTACCATATTTCTTCAAATAAAAGTCCAATGGCTTTTTAAGTCTAAGAAGGGCAATACCGCATTCGTGTTTTATAGCGTCACTCATTAGGAATTTTTAACTTTACAAGAGTACAATGTTTCAATTGATTAAAATCATAATTGGAAAGATAATTATAAACACTTGTTTAAATTGAAAAAAATAATTAAAAATATATTTATCACTAGTTTTTTAGTTGTTTTTTTTATGCCCCATATTTTTGTTGCTCAAAATCAGCCAAAATTTATTGAAAACTTAGGTCAATTTCATCAAAATATTCATTTTAAATTGGAGCATAATGCTGGGAATATATATTTTGAAAAAAGTGGTGTAAGGTTTGATTTATTTGAAAAAGAAAAAATAAATGAGATAAAACACGGCAATACCAAATTTAAAAACGTTGTTGGTCATCGTTATAAAAGTTCATTTATAAATGCTAATGAGGAAGTTGAAATTGTTGGCGAAAAAAAGTCAAAAACATATCATAATTATTTTATTGGAAATAACCCAAAAAAATGGAAATCTAATGTCCCCATATTTAGTAGTGTTAGATATAATAATTTGTATGACAATATTGATTTAAATTATTATTCATATGGTGGTAAATTAAAATATGATTTCATAATTCACCCTGAAGCTGAGATTAAATCTTTACAAATTAAATACAATGGTCTGGAAAGTATTTATTTGAAGTCTGGACACCTAATTCTAAAAACATCATTAGGAAATGTAATTGAACAAGCTCCAATTGGCTATCAGTTCGTAAATGGCTCCAAAAAGAATATCTCTTGTAAATTCATTTTAAAAGGAGATATATTAAGCTTTAAGATTGAGGAAAAATATGATAAAAGCATTGATTTAATTATTGACCCTGTTTTAATATTTTCAACTTATTCGGGGTCTAGTGCTAATAATTGGGGAGAAACAGCAACTTATGATGACCTTGGTCATCTCTATGCTGGCAGCATTGCTTTTGGTACTGGATATGATGTTACTACAGGGTCTTATGATATGTTTTTTAATGGTGGCATTGGAACAGGTGGAAACGGGACAGATATATGTATAAGTAAATTTTCACCTGATGGAGATTCTCTAAAATATAGTACCTATTTAGGTGGGATTGGAAATGAAAACCCACATAGCTTAGTAGTTAACGATAATTATGAATTATTTATTTTGGGAAGTACTGGTTCTAATGACTACCCTACAACAAATAATGCATACGATACTTCCTTTAATAACGGAGATTTTTTTGGATTCATCAATTATCCTGTAAATACGAGCTCTTATTATTTAGAATATCCTAATGGTACTGATATTGTTGTAACAAAGTTTTCTGCCGATGGGTCGAATTTATTAGCCTCTACTTTTATAGGAGGAAGTAAAAATGATGGAATAAATGAGTCAGGAGCCAATAATATTAACGGTAATAAACTTTGTTATTTTTATGCAGACGAATACCGCGGAGAAATTACCTTAGATAGTTTTGGAAACTGCTATGTGGCTTCAAGTAGTTCTTCAATAGATTTCCCTTTGCTTAACCCATCACAAACTACAATTGGAGGGCTTCAAGATGCTGTTGCATTTAAATTAAATCCTAATCTTACATCATTATTGTGGAGTACTTATATTGGTGGATCTGACGATGATGCTGGATATTCTATTCAACTAAACAATCAAGAACAGGCCTTAATTTGTGGCGGAACTATTAGTAATGATTTATTTACTTCTAGTAATTCTTTAAATCAGAATTATGGAGGAAATATAGATGGATTCATACAAAAACACAATACATTAAATGGTAATATTTTAGCGTCAAGTTATATTGGTGATAGTGGTTTTAATCAATGTTATTTTGTTCAGGTAGATACTGATGATAACGTTTACTTATATGGCTTAACTAACTCCCCATACACTATATATCCTTCAAATGTTTACAACTCATTAGGAGCACAATTTATACATAAACTAGATTCTAATTTATCAACCACTATAGTTTCTTCAAGCTTTGGGAATGGAAACTTATCTAGAAATATTACACCATCGGCTTTTTTGGTCTCAGATTGTGGCCTTATTTATATTTCTGGGTGGGGAGGGTTAAATATTAACAATGGAAATATTAGTAATATGCCTATTGTAAATTCAACTCAATCAACCACAAATGGTGGAGATTTTTATTTAGCAGTTTTTTTACCCGATATGCAGTCCATGATTTATGGAAGTTATTTCGGGGGGAGTTCAAGTAATGAGCATGTAGATGGAGGAACAAGCAGATTTGATAAAAATGGTAAAATTTATCAGGCAGTGTGTGCGGGATGTCAAGGAAATAATGATTTTCCAACCACACCAAATGTTTATTCTTCTGTTAATGGCAGTTCTGGCTGTAATTTAGGGGCTTTTAAACTTGATTTAGAAAGCATCTATGCTACTATCAGTTTGCCAAGTTATTTTTCTTGTCTTCCCAACTCATGTTATTTTAATAATCTGTCTCAAGGAGGAAATCAATATTATTGGAATTTTGGTGATGGCAATACTTCGAACATAATGAGTCCATATCATACCTACTCTGATACTGGCACTTATAATGTTACTTTAATTGTATCGGATTCTGCAGGATGTGTAATGCCAGACACTTCTAATGTAACGGTCAATGTTTATGAAATAAATAATGCCTTGGTTGTTGGAGATAGTATTTTATGTCCTGGGACTGTTGCAACTTTAAATGCCTATGGTGGATCTCAATTTACTTGGTCCCCAACAAATTCTCTATCAAGTGGAAGCGGACAGCAAGTAATTGCAAATCCTATTACTAATACTACTTATATGTTGGTAGCAGTAGATAGTTGCAGTATTGATACTGCATATTTCGATGTAAATATTCCTAATGATATTTATCAAACCAGTAATGATACTATTATTTGTAAAGAAGATTCACTAATTCTTAATGCTAGTGGTGGAATGATTTATAGATGGTCCGGATCAAATATTGTATATGTAGATAGTGCTAATCCTATAGTGAACCCAGAACAAAATAGTATATATTATGTTGATATTACCACCCCTAACGGATGTGTTTACACTGATTCAGTTCTCGTAGAAGTAGATCTTTCTGTTCCCAACATTATTCTTCAAGATACTTTAAACTTGTGTATGGGTGATTCTGTACTTGTTACATTATCAAATCTTGAAAATGCTACTTGGAGCCCTGTAGGAATTCCTAGCGATACTTCTGGAAATAATATTTGGATAAAAAGTGATTCTAATGGAACTTATTATGTGGTTTCTAATAATGCATGTGGTCAATCTATAGATTCAATTACAGCACTTGTATTTGGCTATTCAGGAAGCGCATTTGGTGATACTGCTATTTGTTTTGGGGACACTGCTGAAATATATGCATCTGATGGAATAAATTATTTTTGGTATCCCAATAACAGCTTATCAAATAATGACAGCAGTTGGACTTATGCTTATCCTTCTCAAAACACAGACTATAAAGTAATAATAGAAAATAATTATGGGTGTAGAGATACCTTTGACGTTGCAGTATATGTTTCTCCAACTCCTATAGTAAATGCAGGAATAAATTTTTGGATGTCCTATGGAGAATCTATTAATTTAAATGGATTTACTAATGCTAACATTTATTATTGGGAATCTTCATCTTGGATTTCTTGCCCTACATGCTTAAATCCTCAAATTAATCCAACTGAAACAACTTTCTACATCCTCAATGTTACTGACTCCATTGGATGTGTAAATTCCGATACGGTAGAGGTTAATATTAAGGGGGACATATTTGTCCCTAATACTTTTACTCCCAATGGAGACGGTGATAATGATTTATTTGAAATTAAAGGAGAAAATATTGAAAGTTTTGAGTTATGGATTTACAATAGATGGGGTGAAAAAATTTATAATACTTCCGAAATAAGTGATTTTTGGGATGGCAAATTTGAAGGAAATAAGTGTAAAATAGATAGTTATATATGGGTTGTTGAATATTTTGATTTTAATCAAAATTTTAACTCCATCAATGGACATGTAAACTTATTAGAATAATCAATCTACATATCTTTTGTCAACTTCCATAATTTCACCTGTGGATGGACAAGTTCTCAACTTTTCATCAGAATAAAACCTTTTAAAAACTGCTAAAAAGTCTTTTTCTATATTAGTTAATTGAAAATATTCTTCATACAATAGCTCATTTGCAGTCTCCGAGAACCACATCAATCCATCTTTATGCTCTTTACTTCTTTTTCTTTCAATTACTAACCCTATTGAGCCTTCAGATCTTATAGGTGAATGTGGCACCTTTGCAGGTAGTAAAAACATTTCATTTTCTTTAATTTCATATTCTACTAATTTACCTTCTTGTT
>CETY01014818.1_pt1 | contig 19580 bp, 11 predicted proteins | sample 361551 | NCBI WGS metagenome assembly CETY01 (sample SAMEA2623135, study PRJEB7988) | marine metagenome | biome: marine biome (ENVO:00000447); feature: deep chlorophyll maximum layer (ENVO:xxxxxxxx); material: "saline water (ENVO:00002010), including plankton (ENVO:xxxxxxxx)" | depth 45 m | reverse complement strand
ATATACAAGTATGGCTGGTGACACATTAAGATCTACTATTGTTAAACCTAAGTCTGGAGAAACTGATTCTGGTGGTTCTACACTTAATGTTAACTCAACCTTATTCCGTTGTAGTAATGGTACTATTCTTCAAGACATGGTTCTTGATGGTATGACTGGGTATACACCAGGAAACCCTGCTCATGCTCCAGAGAGTGCAACTGTTAAAGGTACTTACTTTGCATTGAACTCTGCAAGTGCTATTACCGACAAATCTCCATACATCTATAATATAACATCATTTGGTGATGGTGCTACTGGTGCTGTAATTGATGGATCATTACATGGTAGTGGTCATAAGAGTATATTGTTCCACACCTACACTGCTATTCATAGTGATGGTTGTGGTATTTGGGCTCATAGTAATGGTGTTGGAGAACTTATTTCCGTATTTACATACTATTGTCAAGTAGGTATTGCTGGTTCAAGTGGAGCAACTATGAGAGTTCTAAACTCTAGTTGTTCTTATGGTGAGTATGGTGTATATGCTGGTGGATTTGATGCATCAGAAACTACTAATAACGGTCAGGTTATTGGTACGATGCTTGCTTACACCAATGTTCTTTCTACAGACTTTCAGCCTGGTGAGCAAATAACTGGTGGTACTTCTAATGCAACTGCATATGTTATTAATATACAGTCAGAACCGAAAAGACTTTATATTGTTCAAAAATCTGGAACATTCCAAGCTGGTGAAGTTGTAACTGGAACTACATCTGGTGCTACAGCAACACTAGACTCTGGTGGTTCATTTGAGGTTAATCAGACTGGTAGAATTCTAGTCACTACCTTTACTAATGCTCCTGTTGCTGGAGATGCATTACAGTTTGCTACAACTGATGGTAATGCATATCAGGTTCAGAGTGTCAGTCAAGTAACAGGAGGTAGTGTTGATTATAATGTAATTGTATTTGCTACATCAAGGGCAACTGCTGTTCCTGCTACTACAGTTGTTAATTGCAGAAAGAAATTTAGTCTTGTCCGATTAACTGGTCACGACTTTATGCAAGTTGGTACTGGTGATAGAACAACAACTAATTGGCCAGATAGTCCAACTCAAGCAGCAGATCCAGCTGATCAGATTGTTACTAATACCACAGACCCAGGACGTGTTTATCACGTGTCAACGGATGAAATGGGTAACTTCTATGTTGGTGAGTACTTCAAGGTAGATCAGGCAACTGGTAAAGTTACTCTTGATGCTTCTGCTTTTGACCTGAAAGGTCTTGAGTCATTACAACTAGGTTCTGTTGGTGGTTTGATTGGTGCTCAGATTAATGAGTTCTCAACAGACACTACATTATCACAGGATTCTAATGATAAGGTTCCTACACAGAAAGCTGTTAAGACATACGTTGATGCTCAAATAACTTTACAGGATCTTGACTTTACTGGTGATAGTGGAACTGGTGCTATTGATTTAGATTCAGCAGCATTAGCAATTGTTGGTACATCAAATGAAATTGAAACTGCTGCTAGTGGAACTACAGTTACAGTTGGTCTTCCTACTAACGTAACGGTTGGAAATGACTTAACTGTAACAAATACTTTAGGAGTAGGTGGTAACTTAACAGTAACAGGCAACTTCACCGTTAATGGAACCACAACAACAGTTGCTACAACTAACACAACAATTGCTGATAATCTAATAGAATTAAACAGTGGTGCTGGTTCAAACGCTAACGACTGTGGTATTCTAGTTGAAAGAGGATCTACAGGTGATAATGCTATTATCGCTTGGGATGAAAGTTCCGATGCTTGGTTCTTTGGTACAACTGATGCTACCAATACTTCTACTGGTAACTTAAACCTTACAGCACAACCTATTGTATGTGGTAATGTTACTGCTCTTGATGTATCCACTACTCGTTTAATAACGAATGAGGTTATTGAGAAATGTAATATTGATACTGGCGGTGGAGTAACTAGTACTGTAGCTGTTAATTTGAAAGATTATGCATTAAATTACTATGATACAGACAGTGCTGGTAACTGGACTTTCAATGCAAGAGGTGATGGATCAACTACATTAAATGCACTTCTAACAGATAATGATAGTCTTACCTTCACTTGTATCATAGATCATGGTGGTACTGCTCATTATATGAGTGGATTCCAGATTGACGGATCTGATGTATATTCATCAGTTCATTGGGCTGGTGGATCTGCACCTGAAGCAACTGATGCTAAAGCAAATGGAACTAGTGTTTATACATTTACCATAATTAAGAGAAGTTCTGGTAACTATAAAATTCTAGGTAACTTCAGTGCATTTGAAGACTAATAACTAAAGGGAATAACAAATGAGTCCGTTTTTACAAACACGAGGTGGTGGTTCTGCACAGGGGTATAAATCCTCTGGTGGAGGAGCTCTTGGATTAACTCAAAATACTGCTGTTACAAGAGTCTGGGATTTGATTCAGGGTGGTGCTGTTGACAGTGGTTATTATTGGTTAAAAGGTAATGGTTCAGTAGGTAATGCAAGACAATTCTATTGTATATTAGATCCTAACTGGATGAATCTCTCCAATACACCTATTGGTAATGAATATGGTTGGGCAATTATTGCTAATCATGACGCAGCAAAATTGAGTAATGCAGGTCATCAACCACGCCCAACTGCTCAGACTGGTTATGCTGGAAGTGATGGTGGTAATGTTGGTGGGGCAAATGGACATCTTGCTCAAATTCCTGAATATAGTTACACTCAACATTTGGAATTGATGCCTTTTCGGATAATGATGCATTGTTGCTATAATAATAGCAGCATGGGATCATGGAATACTAATAATGGATTAGGATTTCCACAATCTTATTACTACTGTGGTTGGGGTAGCGATCAAACTATTCCAGCTTCTAATGGTTGGTATAAGGTTAGAGACTGGAGTTCTAGTGACTACTATCTTAGAATGAATGGTTCTAATCATGCAAGAAGACTTGCATATGGATCAAGTGATTATGATGTTGAAGCTATGGGATGTTATTATCAAAGCAACACTAGTACTCCTTGGCAGGTAGGATCTGGTAGTTCTGCACAATATCCGAATTATATTGCCCCTTGGAGCCATAGTACTTCTGGAGCTTCAGCAACATTCTCATGGCACGATACTGCTAATTATGGTTGGGATGACTGGCAAGATGGATCTGGTATGGGAGATGGTTGGGCTACTGAGAGTGCAGGTGGTAATGCATATCGTAATTTACCAAGTATGATGTTAATACATTAAAATAAAATGGCAGCGATTCCTCTAAACTTATTGCTGGAAAAGGGAACCGATTGGGACGCTACCTTTAACATCCAGAATGAAGATAACACAACACCACTAAATCTGACTGGTTATACAGCAGAAGCTAAGATGAAGAAGAGTTATTACTCTACTGCATCTACTAGTTTTGTTGTCACATTTGTGGATCGTTATAATGGACAGTTAAAAATTGGATTGGCTAATGCTGCAACTGCTGCATTAGAAGCAAGACGGTATGTATATGATATTATATTAACATCTCCACAAAGTATTAAAACACGAGTCATAGAAGGTATTCTTGAAGTAACACCAGGGGTTACCTGATGCCAAATTATAATGTATCAGTAAAGTCTTCTAATTATCAGGTTCTATCAGAACCTCAGAAGAAATACAATGTTGGGGTTAACTATGAGATCCCCAGTAAGTATCTTCAGTATGGTAATGAGATACTCAATGTATCAAGTTGGGTATTCAATGGAACCAATACTGGGTTTCCATTAATTGATAATGCTGGTGACGCATATACACCAGTTAATGATCAGCAATTGATTGTTGCTGTTGATGGATTAGTACAAGTTCCAGGTATTGATTACAGTACTAGTGGGACTAATATAATTTTTACTACTGCTCCTACATCAGGACAGAAAGTATATGTTGTAGCATTATCTACAACTGCGGATTTAACAAGGACAATTAACTTTGTTGTTGATGCTGGTTCTTCACCAATGTCTTCTGGTGTTAAAGGGGATATGACTCTTGATGTTTCAGGAAAAATTGAATCCTGGACAATTATAGGAGATCAATCTGCTCAATGTCAGTTTGATATCAAGAAAGTTGATTATGCCAATTTTCCAAATTTTTCATCTATATGTGGTACAGAGAAACCTACTCTAGGTAATATTGGAGGAGGCACTACACAACGTATAAATCAAAATACCACACTCTCTACTTGGAATACAGCATTAACCGCTGGAGACATTCTACAATTTGAAATTGTATATGCTATAAATATACAGAGGTGCGTAGTTTCTATGAAGCTAGCACTTTAATAAATAACAGTAATAACATAGGAAAGCACACGAGGAGTAAACTTAAATGGCACTGCTAGTTACCGACCAGGGTGAGATTGATTCACTCCGTACCTTATTAAACGCAACGCATCAGATTCCAAGGGATTTGGTATTGAAGCTCTATACTGGACCTTCAACAGCACCTTCAGAACAAGATGTTCCGTCTGCGACAAAATATTTTGAACCATTTGACGCTTCAAATAGTAGCGGATATGGTACTGCACCTAACACAGGATATGATAGTATAACTAATGTTAGAACAGAGGAAGATCAGAAGTTCAATGAGAATTATGGTATACTTCTGAATGGTAATCGTTGGACAATTGCTACTACTACTTCTGGTCAAGGTATTGCAAAAACATTCGCTGGTACTACTGGTACATACCAGATTGTAGTTGATACCAATACTGATCTTAAGAAAGGAGACTATGTTACTGGTACTGGAATTCCTGACAATACCTATGTTGTTGATATTGATGGTACTAATATTGAGATAAGTCAGAAGTTAACTGCTACGTCTAATGCTGGTACTAACTGTACATTTGCTGTTGGTAGAACAACTGCTTCTTATCCTGAGCAAATATTTACATTCTCTGGTGCTGCTGGTAATGTTTATGGTTATTATCTAGCACGTGCAAACAATATGCCTGTCACACTTCACGGAGTTGTTGATGGTGGTACATTAGCTGCTGCAACTAAAGTTGCTAAAGTAGAGTGTAAGGGAGTTATTGGTAATAAGTATATTAACCTCAAAGACGTAGATGTTGATGGTGGAGCAGTTACTGCTGGTGCTGCTGATGGATATGCTATTACTATTACATCTAACGCAGCAAGTGTTAAGAAGGGTATGTTAGTTAAGAATGTTGCTAATGTTCCAACAGAAACACGTGTTGTTGGTGTAAGTGGAAATGTAGTTACTCTTGATAAACCAGTTACAGGTGGTGCTGCTTCTGGTACTGCTGCGTTTAGAACTAATGTTGCAGAAGATCTAACAATTGGTATGAAAGTATCTAAATTTGTTGATGCTTCTAATGCTGGTCCAGATGCGTTCCCTGCTGCTACAGTTATTGAAGGTATTGATTATGCAACTAAGAGTGGTGAGCAAGGACCAACAGTTTGGTTAAATAATGCACTTACAGATAACGTAGGTACTGCTAGTGATAACGATCAGGTTGATTTCAACTTTAGTGTTATGACAACAGATCCTAGTGGTTCTGCTGTTGATCACAATTTGAATCCTGGCGATGTTATTTACATTGCTCAAGGTACTGCAAACGGACCTGATACTGCTGCTCATTACACAGTATTTGAGACTCCAACAAATAGTACATTTACTACAACACCTTCTCTACAAGGAACTGGAGATGCTACTTTATACTCAAGTATATTCTTTGCAGAACAGTTTACAAATGGTCCATACGCTATTCAAAACAGTGGAGACCAAATTAAGGTTACTCTAAATGTCAGCCTAGACTGATTATACATAGAGTATACCCAGTTTATATTCTTTACTTTGTGGGGGTTGCAGTTTGCGACCCCTTTTTTATTGGATTCTAGGTTTCTATGCAATACGCTTATACCTCAGAAAGTGGATCACGTATCATTTCCGATCACGGAAGTGATGCTTTAAACAGCCAATCTGACGAAAAGCAATTTAAACCTAGGTATTACAACAGTATTAAAATTGAAGATTTTGTATATGAGTCATGGCCACCTTTATTAAGATATGGTGGTGGAGCAAGTTATGAATACTATGATTCACCTATAACGAGTATTGTATGTCAAGGTGGGATATGCATATATTCATATGAAGCTGGAAATAAATCAGAGACAGTTGGACAACATGGAGCAAGTACTCTTAGTTTCCTTGCTGCAAGAAGGATTTCATCATTCCAGACTAATATAGGAAGTCGCACTGAGATATTTAAGTTTGTAGGTGCAGCTGAAAGTAGAGGATATGTTTATGAACCTGATATTACTGAGGATTATAATGAACTTGATTATGGATTGATAACTTCTAATCATACAGCAACAATAGATAATGGATTGGTAAGTCACACTGATGCTGTAACAATAACAAGTCATGGAAATATATTAGATGGATATAGAACAAGATTTGGATTTAAGAAGACAATTGGTGAGGCACAAGCTAAGGCAACTAATGCATGGGTAGGATCTGGTAGAATATTATCTTGGGGTAGACAAACATCTCCAGCCATATATGGATATATTGTTGATGGTAAGGTCAAAGGTCTATCTGGTATTGCGGATGCCTCGTTCACCACCAATCGTCTTGGTGGTGGACTTACTCCGCTTGGTGGTACTGCAATTATTGGTATCACAGTTCACGTTCATGGTGATGGTAATCTTAGAAAATTTGGTGGTTCAGCAGAGTCTGCAACATGGAACCCTGATGAGAAGCAAATGCTCTTCTCGTTCACGGGTGGACTTACTTCTGAGAAGCATGTAGAATCTTACGCTGGTTCTGGTAGGATTAAGAACCTTGCTAAGGTTGAAGCAGAGAAAGGTACTTTTAATTATGTTGGTTCTGGTGAGTTTAAGTTAAGACCAAGGAAACCTTCAACACATAGATTATCACATCTTTCTAACTTCACATTAGAAGCTTCTACACCATACTGGCATGGTCTTGGTGATCCTAATGGACATTGGGGCAACACACAACAATTAGGTGCTGTTCAACTCAAGGAACTTACTGAGTGGTCACACGAGAAACACACTGACAATTATAATCAAAGTTCTATTGTTGAATATGTAGAACGAGATTGGGGTTTTGTTCAAACTGAATGTTCAAATATTGGTACTATCTCAACATCTGGTGATGTATCGGGATCAGTATCAGAATGTACTATTAAGATTGATCAAGGAGTAACAGCGAGAGTTACTTCTGGTCAGAATTATCAAGTTGCGTTAGGTAGTAACTCTGCAACTAACTTTATAGATTATGGATTAGTATCCGAAGGTCATAGTCCCTCAGAAGATTGGGGTTGGATACTTGATTGGGGTACTAAGTCTCCATACGGATTATTCAGATTTGATCACTCTGCTGAAGCAAGTATCCAATTCATTCCTAATTGGGTTGGTAGAGGTGGTCTTAGAATATTTGGTGCTTCAGAAATTCCTCTTGATGTTAGTGTTTATGGTGCTGGTACTCTATTCTCAATGGGTGGTGGTGCTGAGAGTAGTAGTACTTCTGAACAACGTGGAGGACTCACTTCTCTTAGTGGATCTGCTATTGTTGGTATTACTGCGATTACCACTGGTTCTGGTTCACTCAAGAAATTTGGTGGTTCAGCAGAGTCTGCAACATTCAATCCACTTGAAAGGCAGATGCTCTTCTCCTTTACTGGTGGTATTACCAGTGAGAAGCATACAGAATCCTATGTTGGTTCTGGAAGACTAAGGAACTTTGCGAAGTTAGAAGCAGAAAGAGGAACATTTGATTATGTTGGTTCTGGTGGATTTAAGTTCCAACCAGAAAATGCTATAGAGAAAAATACTGATTGCTATAATCAAAGTTCAATAGTTGATTTTGCACGTGCTGATTATGGAACTGTTGTAGATCAAAATCCTACAACAACTATAGATTATGGTAATGTTGCTGATAGTGCCAATGCAACAATTGATTATGGTTGGATATTAGGAGAGAGAAGTGATCTAAGAACACCATATGGTCTCTTCAAGATTCAGTCTACAACTGATGTTGTTGTCAAGAAACAATTCTCTTATGTTGGAATTGAATCAGTAATAAAATTAAGTGGAGTAGCGAGAGTACCACTTGAAGCTTCTGCACATGGTAAGGGTCATATTTTTGTAACTGGTGGTGCATCTGAATCTTCAGTAGTTACTTCTATTGGTTCTGGAATTGAAAGACTTTCTGGTAATGCTGTTATTGGAATAGGATTAAGATATATTGGTTCTGGTTCTCTTAGAAAACTTGGTGGTCTAGCAGAATCTATTACCTTCAATCCTGATGAGAAGCAAATGCTCTTCTCCTTCACAGGTGGATTGACTAGTGAGAAGCATGTAGAATCTTATGTTGGTTCTGGATTCCTTAGAAACTTTGCTAGTGTTGAGACTAGAGCAACATTTGATTATGTTGGTTCTGGTGGAATTAAACTTAGACCAAGAAAACCAGTACAGTATGAGTTAGAAGAACTTTCTAACTTCACACTTGATAACTATGCACTCCAGTATGACTTTATTGATCTTGGTGATATTGACTTCTATAACGAAGCAAATACCAACCTTGGTTCTGTAAAACTCAAGTGGTTAACTCTTGAGCAATCACATGAGAAACACACTGAAGCATATAATAATTCTGCATGTGAAGATGCTGTAGATCTTGATTATGGTAATCTTGTTAATCAAAATCTAACCAATTGTGTAGCAACTAGTGGTGTTATTAATACTAACACTACTGCTACTAGTGGATGTATTAAGGTTGCTACTGGTACAACACTTGCTATTGCTCCAAGCAATACATACACAATTCCAAATCAGTTAACAACACCTTCTGTTACTGAAGATTACGGACTTGTTTCAGAATCTAACGCACCAGAGCATAGAGATTATGGTTGGATACTTGGAACTCTTTCCAAGAAGTGTCCATATGGATACTCGGATATTATTGGTGCTGCTAAGACTCACTTTGTTGAGAAAATCATTACTACTGGTTACTCAGTTAGTGGTAAGGCTGGTGTTAATATCTTTGGTTCTGCTGATACATTCTGGACTCCTCCATATCACGGTAGAGGTCTTGGTAGAATTATTGGATTTGGTCATGAGTCCTTTACTCCTGCTACTGCAATTGGAGAAGGTATTCTCTTCTCAATGGGTGGTGGTGCTGAGTCTACTTCTGTTCTTGGATATGGTGGTGGACTCTTCAAGATTGGATCTCAAGGATATACACTATTCAGTCTACTTCATCCAGGTTCTGGTCTTATCAGAGTTACTGGAACTGGTACAGAATCCTTTACTCCATCAACATATGTTGGTTCTGGATCTCTCAAGAAATTCAGTGGTGCAGCAGAATCTGCTACTTGGAATCCATTGGAAAGGCAGATGCTCTTCTCCTTTACTGGAGTTGGAACAGAAACCTTTACTGCAAATCCACCAGAGGAAGGAACGCAAGTTCGTATTTCTGGAGATGCTTTCCCAATATTCTTTATACCCAAATATCCTGGATCTGGTCTTATCAAGATTTCTGGGGAGGGAGATACCGACAGAACAAGATCCTTTGTTGGTTCTGGATCACTCAAGAAATTCTCTGGTGCAGCAGAATCTCTTACCTTCAATCCAGAAGAGAAGCAACTTCTATTCTCCTTTACAGGAACAGGAACCGAGAAAGTTACATTCAATCCTCCAGAGGAAGGAACCAATATACGTCTTCGTGGAGAAGCAGTTCCCAGAGCAACAATATCTCAAGTTGGAGATCTCAGGATTCCTGTATTTGGAGATGCTTTTGCGACAGCAACTTTACGTCATATTGGTTCTGGTTCACTCAAGAAATTCTCAGGTGCTGCCGAGAGTATTACATTCAACCCAGAAGAGAAGAGACTTCTATTCTCCTTTGCAGGAACAGGATCAGAACGTACATTCGTTGTTCCTCCAGAAGGTGATGGTGTACTCTTTACATTCGGTGGTTCAACAACAACATCTGCTACTTCATATCAAAGTACTGGATTATTCAGGGTTGATGGATTCACTGACTTTACAAGATCTAGAGACTTTATTGGATCTGGTTCACTTAAGAAATTCAGTGGTGCTGCTGAGTCTCTTACCTTCAATCCTGAAGAGAAGCAAATGCTCTTCTCCTTTACAGGAGCAGGATCGGAACGTACATTTGTTGTTCCTCCAGAAGGCGATGGAAGAATTTCAATATATCCAGAAGCATCAGATTACAGATTCACACCTAACTGGAATTCTGTTGGTGGAATCAGAATTGATAATGAAGCTGCTTATAGATTTGCTCCTGTATGGATTGGTTCTGGTTCACTTAAGAAATTCAATGGTGCTGCTGAATCTCTTACCGTTAACCCACTTGAGAAGCAACTTCTATTCTCCTTTGTTGGTGAAAGGATTGCAGAGAAGAGAACTTCTAGAGAAATCAGTAAGGGTGGAACTCTTAGACTTGGTAATGATGCACATATTGTTTGGGTTCCAAATAATATTGGTTCTGGTACTATCTTCGTCAGTGGAACTGCTAAGACTCATTATGTTCCACACATTACTGGATCTGGTTCACTTTATAACTTCTCTGGTGCAGCTGAATCTAAATCTGTTGATATTACTACACTTCCAGCTCTGTTTAGAGTTTATGGTGATGGTGGTATTAGTCGCACCAGACCTTACATTGGATCTGGATCACTCAAGAAATTCCAAGGTGCAGCAGAATCTATTACCATCAACCCAGACGAGAAGCAAATGCTCTTCTCCTTCTTGGGTCAAGGTACAACTACAAGAACAAGAAGCGAATCTGGTCAGGGTACAGTCAAGACACTTGGAGAATCTACAGTTCGGTTCTCTCCTGTATACTTTGGTTCAGGTACAGCAAGAGTTTCTGGCGAAGCAACTGTTACCAGAGCGAGAGACTTTGTTGGATTTGGTTCACTCAGAAAACTTTCAGGGGCAGCAGAATCTCTTACCTTCAATCCAGAAGAGAAGCAAATGCTCTTCTCCTTCCTTGGTGTTGGAGCAGAAAGCAGAACTTCAAGAGAACTCAGTCAGAGTGGAGTACTTACAGTCAGAGGAACTTCGGGAGATCCACTTCTTACATTTGCGGAACAACCAAGAGTTGAAATTGATATCACAGGAGATAGTTATGATCTCCGTGCTCATGCATACCAAGGTTCTGGTAGAATTTCTAATGTCAATAATGCTGATGACGCATATGTACGTGCTCCATATAAGGGAAGTGGAAGAATTGCCCTTGCTGGTATCGCATTAGTACAAGTTCAGCTCTTCCAGCCACCTCATACTCAAGTCTGGATTATTTAAACCATAAATACAATATGAGAAAAGTGCGTAATAGTAGATGACCACCCAAGTACAATTTAGAAAGGGTACTACCACAGAACACGCTCAGTTTACTGGTGCTAATGCTGAAATTACAGTTGACACCAAGAAGAAAACTGCTGTTGTTCATGATGGTACTGATATTGGAGGATATGAACTTCAACGAGCACGATGGGAACATCTAAATTCTAATCAACAACTTGTTTGTGGACTTAGATATTTAATAGACACCTCATCTTCTGCTTTGTCTTTAACAATGCCTTATGAAGCTTCAGGTGTAGTTCCTCATGTAGGAGATATGATTGAATTGGTTGATATGAAATCAACTTGGGCAATAAATAATGTTACTTTAACTACTAGTAGCAGCACTATTAAATTTTTAAATCAATTTGGGAATACTGATCACGAATTCATTCTTGATATAGCTGGCATGTATACTCAATTTGTTTGGGACGGAACTTACTGGAGGATTTTAATGTAATGGCTTTACATCTTAGTTCAAGTAGCGGAACAGTTGGGCAAACTGTAGCTCAATCAAACGACTTTACAGTTCATGCTCTGAGAAGAGACAAGGATGGTATGTTGCATTATACAAAGGCAAGATCTACAGAAGATGAAGTCTTTGATTTTCATCGTGAAGATGGTGAAGAGTATCCAGATTTTCTTCAAGGAACAGAATATGTCCTTGCTGACGCAGGTGACAAAAAGTATTCAAATGACACTGATGATAAATACCAACAGTTCAGATTTGATTTCAGGAATTTGACTTATTTTATTGATGATAATGGTTACTTAGTCGGAAGACTAAATAAAACATATGATCACACAACTAACGGACCTAAGTAGGGATTTTTAAAAATGGCAGATTTTAGACTCGGCAGACTGAAGTTTAAGTGGCAAGGCAATTGGACTGCTTCCACTGCTTACGTCATTGACGATATCGTTAAGTATGGTGGAAACTCATACGTTTGTACAACAAACCATACATCAACAACAGCAGAAACATCTTTTTATTCTTCTGATAATGCTAAATGGTCTGTTCACACAGAAGGCATTGTCAATAAAGGAGATTGGGCTGCCTCTACTTGGTACAAAATAAATGATGTTTTCAAGTATGGTAATACACAATATCGTGTTACTGCTGGATTTACATCTGCTGCTACTTTTTCCGATTCAAATACTACAGTTTACTTAGAAGGTCTTAAGTATGAAGATACTTGGACTGCCAGTACAACATATCAGGTTGGTGACATTGTAACTTATGGTGGTTATAGTTATTCTGCCAAAACTAATCATAGTTCTGCTACTGTTCCAAATTCAGATGCTACTAACTGGGCAGTTTTATCAGTTGGTTTTGAAGCAAAAGGAGCATATGCTGCTGGCACAACATACAAACTTGGTGATGTAGTTAGATATGGTGGTAACAGTTACGTAAATATATTAGTTGCTGCTGCTGGAACCGATCCTACAAATACTTCTAACTGGAAACTTCTTGCCGAAGGATTTAATTGGACTGGAAACTGGGCTGCTGGAACTGCATACAAATTAAATGATGTTGTTAACCGAACTTCAAACTCTTATGTTTGTGTTCAAGCTCATACAGGACAACAACCAGAAACTGATACTGGTGGAGTATATTGGAATTACATAGCACAGGGTGGTTCTGCTGCTCAGGTGTTGACCACAACTGGTGACATGCTTTATCAGTCTGCTGGTACAATTGCTAGATTGGGACTTCCAGCATCAGCAACTGGTACTGTTGAAGAACAAAAAGGTGCTAGTGGTCAAGTATTGACAGTTGGTGGTTCTCCACTTTTACCACAGTGGGAAAATAATAATACATCTGCACCTGTTTATTATGTTACTAAAGAGGGTTCTAATTCAAATAGTGGTAAGCAAATTTCAAGAGGATTTGCTACTTTAAGATATGCTTGTGATCAAGTATCTGCATTAACAGGAGCAGCAAAACCTACTGCAACAAATCCAATTACAATCTATGTAAAATCTGGTATTTACGAAGAGCAACTTCCTATTCATGTTCCTGAGTTTACTTCAGTAATCGGTGATAACATAAGATCTACATCATTTACACCTGCATCAGGTGATTCTGATGAGTTGGATTTAGTATTCCAAACTGCTGCAACTCATGTTAAATTGGGTGACGTAGTTAGTAACTCAGCAAAGACAAAAACTGCTAAGGTAATGAAGCATAGTACAGGTACTACCCTGACGCTTCTTCCTGTAACAGGTGGTGTATGGACTACTAGCGATAAGTATGTTGATATTATCAACAATAAATATGCAGATGGTAGAGATGTATTAAACAACAACAGAGTTTTCCTTGCTCATGAAGCGTATCATCGTCATGTTGCAAATGTAGGTGCTGTAACTGGTGCTGCGGGAGGAGTTAAAGATCAATTAACAGCTTTTGTTGATGCACTTGCTTTTAACCTAAAGCATGGAAGTAATAACGAAGTTTGGGATTTTACTAATTCTGTTCTTAGTGGAACTGATATTACTGGAGACGTTACTCAAGATAACCAATTAATTGAATATGTTAGAGATGCTGCAAATACAATATTAGCAGGTGGAACAGCAACAGTATCTGCTGGTAATAGCGAAACTCAAACTGCTTATAGTGGAACAGCAGATACTAATAATCCTAAGTGTCCTAATGTTACTTCTGCTGTAACAACTCTTGCAGCGATATTTACTTCTTGTAGGACTGCTAATAATATGGGTGGTACTTCTAAGAGTGAACCATTCATAGACATCACAACAGTATCTACTGTTTCAAATATCCATTCAACATTCATATATCTTGCTGATCATACTATCGTTAAAGATTGTGTGTTTAACGGATTAGCAGGTTTTGCAGCTAATGGTGCTGACGACAAAAATATAGAAGCTGCTGTTATTAAGGGTGTATACTTTGAACTTGATCCTGCTTCAGCAGTTACCAAGTCACCTTATATTCAAAACTGTTCTGCATTAGGTGGTGCTGCACTTGGTGTATTATGTGATGGTGACTCTCATGTACACTTTGACAACTCTCCTACCCCATCCTTCAAGTCAATGTGCTTTGACGCATTCACGCAGGTTCTAGAGGGCGGTGCAGGGTTCTGGTGTAAGGGTACAGCAGCGATGGAAATCGTATCATCCTTCACTTATTATCATCACATGTCTTATTGCTCCACTGGTGGTGGTAAGATTCGTGCTGTATCTGGTAACTCATCTTACGGTAAGTACGGTTGTATTTCTAGAGGATTTGATCCTAATGAGGTAACTACCGATGGTACGATTGCTGGTTTACGTCTTAATATTAATGCATCTGGATCAAGTGCTGGTACATTCACAGACTTTGAAAGAATCCAAGGTAATACATCAGGTGCTGTTGGACAATTAAGAAGTAATCAAATACTTGAAGCAAATTATCTTAATTACATACCAATTAAAGGTACATTCCAAGATGGTGAAGTAATTCAAGGTATTGGTTCTACTGTTCCTAATATTACTGCTAGTGGTGCAACAGTAACTCTTAAAGCATCTAATGCTGTTACTGGTCAGTATGGATATCAACTTATTGCTGAAGGATTAGCACTTGCTCCAGACCAAGGTGGATCTGTTGAGTATGTTGACAATGGTTCAACTAATGATTCTAGTTCTTATGTTATTTCAAGTGCTAGTTATGGAGCACCAGATGGAAGAGGTTCTCTAACAGTAACCAGAGGATCATTAGGATCTAGTGCTGCTGTTCATTCTGGTACTGATACTGTTGCATTGTTCCCTGTTACAGCAGCTACAGGTACTACATTGACTGCTGGTATTGATGCTAGTGTTACTAGTATTGATCTTAGTGTTCTTACTGGTGTTGCACAGAACGGATTCGTTGTTGTTGACAATGAATTGATGATAATCACTGGTGTTACAGACGCAGATACAATTACTGTTACTCGTGCTCAAGAAGGTACATCTGCTGCTACACATGCTAATGGTGCTGCTGTTACAGTTCTTGGTGCTAAAGTTGCTTCTCAGGATACACTCCTTAAAGATACAACTGATGTCACTACTGATATTCGTGTAACTCAGGGTGGTATTATATTTAAGGCAGGAGATTATGCTAAGATTAATAATGAGTTTATGCTATTGAGTGCTGCGGCTGCAGATACAACTGGTATTACGATTATTAACTTTGCTGACGAGAAAGCAAGTTCTGCTGCTGCTGGTGCTGACCAGTTATTCAAGATTCGTTTCAGATATTCTCAGGTTCGCTTAACTGCTCATGACTTCCTAGACGTTGGTACAGGAGACAGGTCAACAACTAACTGGCCTGGACTTCCATCCCAAGCGAATGTTCCTGCGAACGAAATTAATGAAGTTCGCCCAGGTCGTGTTTACTATGTTTCTACCGACCAAGATGGTAACTTCGCCGTTGGTGAATACTTCAAGGTTGAACAGGCAACTGGTAAAGCAACATTGAATGCTAACGCATTTAATTTATCTGGTCTAGACCAATTACAACTTGGTGCTATCGGTGCTACGTTGGGTGCTATGATTGATGAGTTCTCAATAGATGGAACTCTTGCACAAAATAGTGACGCTAAAGTTCCTACACAGAAGGCTGTTAAGACTTATGTTGATGCTCAAATAGGTGGTGGTGGTGCTTCAACAACCATCAATACTGCTGGTGATACTGGTACAGGTAGTGTTGCTACTGGTACTCAAACCCTTAGTATTGTTGGTACAACAAATGAAATTGAAACACAAGCTGCTAGCCAAACAATTTATGTTAAACTTCCTGATGATGTAACAGTTGGAAATAACTTAACTGTAACAAATGATTTAGCTATATCTGGTAATACAGTATTGACTGGTAACCTAACAGTTAACGGTACAACATCTACTGTTTCTACAGCAAATACTACTGTTAGTGATAAATTACTTGAACTTGGAACTGGTACTACTGGTTCTCCAACTGGAGATATTGGTATTATCCTTGAAAGAGGAGATTCAAATAACGCCTTTATCGGGTGGGATGAGTCAGCAGACAAGTTTACATTAGCTACTACAACTGCAACTGGTTCTTCTGCTGGAGATCTAACACTCACAACAGGAACACTTGTTGCAAACATAGAAGGTAATGTAACTGGTGATGTAACTGGTAATGTAACTGGTAATTTAACTGGTAACGTAACTGGTAATGCTACTGGATTAAGTTCAACACCAAACATTTCTGTTGGTACAATAGCATGTGGTAATATCACTGGTACTGGAACTGTTAGTGATAGTATGGGTGATGTAAGGAAACTTCTAGTAAGATCAGTCTCTAGTGCTTATACCTTAGTTATTGGAGATAGCGGTAGATTTGTTGATACAACTGGTGCTGCGACAGTCACGGTTCCGAATGGAGTCTTTTCTGCTGGTCAAATGGTGACCATTTTGAACAACAGTGGTAGTGATATGACACTCGCTCAGGGTGGTGGATTCTCACTCTATAATGGAGCTGATGGATCAACAGGTAACAAAATAATGGGAGCTAGATCAACAGCGACTATACTATTCCAAGGTAGTGCTAATGGATATCTTTCTGGTTCAAAAATAAGTTAAGGAGGTTATAAAATGGCAACACAACAAACACTAGTTGGTATGGGGGGAGTGTCAGCACTGTATGACTTTGGTTCTGGTACGGTAACTTTTACTGCTAACGGCAGAGTAAATTACACTGGACCATCATTATCTGAGGTTAGAAGTGGTTTGAGTGGTGGCAATTCTGGTGTATGGAAAAATGATACCAATTTTCTTAATACAAGTAGTGGTTTCATATTATGGACAGTTCCTGCGGATGGAACTTATAGATTTAATACTCACGGTTGTCGTGGCGGTAACCAATATTCCAACGAGCAAGGTGGTTATGGAACTCATATGAGAGGAGATTTTGTTCTTGTAAAGGGAGACGTTATTAAAATGCTAGTAGCACAACAGGGTGGTAGTAGTTATGGTGGCGGTGGTGGTATGTCTGCTGTTGCAACAAATAGTAATACTCCAATGATAGTTTCTGGTGGAGGGAATCCTACATCTCCTTGGAACAATACTACTAGAAATGCAACTACTAGTACTAATGGTACGTCTGGTAGTTACGGTTGGGAAGGTGGTAGTGGTGCTGGTGGATATAGTCAAGCTGGTGTATGGGGTGGTGCTGGATTTTATGGTAATCCAGGTGGAAGTGAATCATGTGGTAGTACGAAACCTGTGTCATTTATAAATGGTGGACTGGGTGGATATAGTTGCAATGGACAAGGTGGTTGGGGAGGAGGATCTGGAACTGACGGATGTTGTTATGGAGCATCTGGTGCTGGTGGTGGATACTCTGGTGGTGCTGGTACTGCTAGTAGTGGTCAGTATGGAGGTGGAGGTGGTTCCTATAATAATGGAGCCAATCAATCAAACACCCAATCTGGCGAGACTTATGGTAAAATACAAATTGAATTCCTGGGTGCCTAGGTTCAATTGATGTTAATACTAACTAACGTAGAGGTATAAGTTAATGAGATTTCTAAAAGTTGTAAATGATGTTGTAGTAAATTATCAATATACTTTGGATAATTTATACGTAGACAACCCCACTGCACAAATTTACAAGAGTGGTAATAAATTACCATGTAAGGAATTATTAGAAAAATATAATGTATATCCATTGGTTACGACAAAGAAACCAGAGGGGCCTACTGATGACGTTGTTACTGAAATTACTCCTATCTTTGATGGTGTAGAATGGATTCAACAATGGGAATCTAGACTTTATACAGAACAAGAAAAAATATTATTGAAGGATGAGTTTGACAATGCAAATAGAGTAGCAGTAGATATATTACTACAGCAAGCTGCTGAAAGTTCATAGATGGTATGAGTGATCTTGATTAATAAATACCTCTAGGATAATAAAGACTAGGGGTATATTTTATGGCCGAGCCTGCCAGTAGAGCTCAACTAAAAGATTATTGTCTTAGAAAGTTGGGTTTCCCAGTCCTTGAGATCAATGTAGATGACGATCAGATTGAGGACTCAATTGATGATGCTCTTCAGTATTATCGTATGAGACATTATGATGGTGTTGAACTTGCTTACATGAAGCATTTGTTTACTGCTGCTGATGAAGCAAAATTTGATAGTCAAGAGACTACAACCACTGTTGGTAGTGGTGCAACTGCTATAGAATGGAAGGTTAAAGATAGATATCTTACTCTTCCTGCTGATGTAGTTGGTGTATCTAAGGTATGGGGTCTTGCTAGTAATGCTGTTAGGAACAACTTATTTGGTATTGAGTATCAGATTTTTTTGAATGATTTATATGCTGTAGGTTCTCTTGACTTCCTTAACTATTATATGGTTAAGACTTGGATGGAAAGTATGGACATGATATTGAATAATGGTTCTTTTGTTCAATTTAGATTTAATATGAGACAAGATAGACTTTACATTGATGTGGGTAAGGACATGCTTGATGAAGATGTCCATGTCATTGTTGAATGTCATAGAGCATTGGATCCAGATACATTCACACAAGTTTATAGTGATGTCTTTTTAAAGAAATACACTACTGCTCTTATTAAAAGACAGTGGGGTCAGAACCTAATTAAGTTTAATGGTATTCAACTTCCTGGTGGAGTTGCCATTAATGGTAGAGAAATCTTTGAAGATGCTCAGAAAGAAATTGCTGAGATTGAAGAGATGTCAACTACTACATATGAATTGCCACCATTTGACATGATCGGATGAAAAAAGTATATTTTCCTCAGCATGGTGGTGTTGCCACCGAACAGAATCTGGTACAGGACTTGGTTGATGAACAGATCAAGTTGTTTGGATCTGATGTTTTTTATATTCCTAGAGTACACCTTAAGGATAAGTCTCTTGGAGAAGTCATACAGTCTGAATTTAGTCAGAGCTATATGATAGAAATGTTCTTAGTGAATGTTGAGGGATTTGGTGCTGGTGCTGAGTTTGTAAGTAAGTTTGGTTTAAGAATAACAGATGAGATAACTTTTGTTGTGTCAAGAAGAAGGTGGGAACAGTCTGCCAATCCAGCGTTGAACCTTGCTGTAGATGGTAGACCTAATGAAGGAGATCTAATATACTTCCCATTAACCGAGGATCTTTATGAAGTTAAGTACGTTGAACGAGAGAATCCTTT
>CETY01069358.1_pt1 | contig 19691 bp, 23 predicted proteins | sample 361551 | NCBI WGS metagenome assembly CETY01 (sample SAMEA2623135, study PRJEB7988) | marine metagenome | biome: marine biome (ENVO:00000447); feature: deep chlorophyll maximum layer (ENVO:xxxxxxxx); material: "saline water (ENVO:00002010), including plankton (ENVO:xxxxxxxx)" | depth 45 m | reverse complement strand
TTGCAATATTATAATACCCACCGCATATTTTTACACAAATATTTATATAATTACTATATTTCTGACCTATAATAGCGTTTCAAAAGCGTCCTTTTGATACTATTATAGCAGTTAAATATAGTAATTATATAAATACTTATGCGAAAATATACGAATTTATATTGGAATTATTTTTTCACACAAAACGTTTTAAAGTAAATGTGTAATCCGACGAATTTACTCACTCGGAAGTATTTGGTTTATCAATTAGATATTATTTGATGTTCTTTAAGATAACCACTCCTAAAACCCACCAGTTAGTATTCAGCAAGAGCAACCTTGTGGAATACTAACCATTGATAACGAGTTAAAAGCATGTTCATTTTTTTGGATTTATGTATTTTATAAATTATTAAATATACATATAAAACACAATTAATACAATGCGTCCAAAAATAACTTTCTATGAAATTAAAGATATATTAGAGTCAGGTTTTCCTTTATCAGATAATATAATCAGTTACTTGGTAAATAGAGATGTTTTATTGGGCGTAATTGACAATATATTACCTAATTATCGTGAATCAAAAATAATGTTTGAACCAACATATAAAAGAGATTGTCAAACTGGTATTATGAAATTAGAAAAAAATAAAAAATTCAAGAGGATTGGTCGTCTACCAGGATATGCTGACAGAATATTATATAAATTAGGAAATCCGTCATTAAATATCAAAGAACACATATATGATTCAATAAAATTGACTGGAAATGATCATTTTCCAGTGTTATATTTTTGTAGATTACACTCATTTAGTATTGGAATAGTTACTTGGAATATAGGTTCTGCTGATAAGAATAATATTTGCCCAGCAAAATTGTTAAAATATTTTGAAGATTTGGGCGAATATACTGATATATTAGTAATTGGTTTTCAAGAAGCATCAATATATAGTATTCCGTGTTTAGATATATGGAAAAATATTTATAATAAACGAATACATATTAGTGGAACCAATATCAAATCTTATTTTGGACATTTAATTGGTTATGGGCTTGAAACGTGTATATTTTGGGATGACAGTGTTGTACAAATTGATGAATTAAAACAAGATTCAAGTAATGAAAGTTTTACAAAAGCAAGTCATTGTTTTAGTTTTAGGATAAAAAATAATAGACATGAATTGGTTTGTTCATTTGCAAATATTCACGCACCATTTACAGATAATAAAAATAAATATTATGATTTCATTAAAAATGCTTCACAAAAATTAGATAATCTTGGTGTTTCTGATATATATTTTATATTCGGCGATTTAAACAGTAGATCAAAGCTTCCATTGTGTTCCAATTGTTTAGATTTACATATTAAAAATATATATTTAAATCACAAAATACCTCCTATTGGTTATATAGAAAACAAATATTTGTCAAGAAAAGTGCCTAATGAAATGCGCAATAATATTGGAAATAATAAAACGTTGTTATTATCTCCAACTCGTCCACTTCCAAAACTCAAAAAATCACCTAATCCTTCTTCAAAACAATTTTTTCTATAATTTTGTTACAATTATTTTTGTGAACAGTTCTAATACCTCTTTTAGGTTTTCCTTGAATAACACATCTATTATAAAGAGCTTTACTATATTGTTTGCAAGGACAATCTTTTGGTAATTCTCCAGTAACATTGAAAATTTCTTCCCACATTTTGAAATATTTGTTATTTTCAGAATCTTCTATTTTTTTGTTACCGCCAGTTTGTTCTTGTTTTTGAATAGGTTTTTTTTCAATAATGTTATCAGTTTTTGGCAATAGTTTGAATAATTCATTCAATGTAGAAGGTAAATTGTCTATATGTTTTGATACAATTTTATAACTATCGTTAGCAAATCCACAATGTTTTTTATTACTATCTTCATAATAAATTGGATATGTTTCTAATTTTGAATTAGAGAATAAAACCAATGGAAATTTGTATGATTTTTTATTATCATAAATATCTTTTATTGTTTTTTTCAATGGACTAAAATCAAATATTATGGGATTACATCCTGATTTCTTATAATAATACATATTAATGTGTTCTAAATCACTTATATCAGTATATGAACCACCATTATTATCATCTATAATTTTTGGTTTAATTCCATCTTTTACAATAATAGAATTAGATAAGCTTGCACTATTCAGATAAAACGTTTTGTCTGATTCTTGTTTTGAACGATGTGATCTATTTCTATGTATTTTACTTTTTGGATTTAAATCAAGTATTTCGAAAAGCAATCGTTCTTCCAATTGTTTTATTCTTGAAATTGCATTTCCTTCTAAACTTTTTTTTGATAATTTATCAGCAATACTAGATACATTTGGGATATTTTTTGTGATTTTAGATTGACTATTTGTCATATCTGATTATTTATATATACATATTAGGATTTAAATAAATTCGCATATAACATTCATTTTTTTTCAAATATTAAATTTGGTAAAACAGTTTTTTTTGTTTTATTGCCATTATTTTTTGAATAATTCTTATTCCTTTTGAAAATATTTCTGACAAAATTAATAAATAACCTCATTTATTAACACATATAATGTTAAACCTAATATGATTGTTTTAAACACAAGATCCATTTCGTAATTTTTTGTTATTTATAAATATGGTATTATCAACAGAATCTTTAATTTTTTCTAAATGTGACACCAATATAATAGAATCAAAATTATTCAACAAAGATTCTAAAAATCCAGGTATTTTGGATAAATGATTTGTATCACAATATGTAAATCCTTCATCAATCAGCAATTGTCCTCCAAATTTAGTATCTCCCATAGTCAAACTAATAAAAGCCAATCTTAAACAAATTGCTAATATAAAGTATTCAAATCCACTTGTTTTTTCCAATTGTATTTCTTGTAAATTATTAATAGCTTGAAATACAAATGAACTATCTTGTTTTATTAAATAGTCTAATTTCAAATTAGGTTCAACTTTAGATATAAATCTGTTTGTAGTATTTATCAATTTAGGTAAAATATGTTCTTTATAAAGCCAACATCTGTATTGTTCGTATATATGAGCCAATAATTGTAAATGATCTAATTTATTTTTAAAATCATTGCTTTTTCTCTTATTTTCATTATTAATTGCAGAAATTGCATTATTTTGTTTTATCATTTTTTCAATCACTGTTTTTTCAGAATAAAGTTCTTGTAGATTTAGTTTATAAACATTAATATTTTTTTCTGTTTGTTGCTGTTTATCGAATTTCGTTTTATTTTTTTTAACAATATTCCAATAATCGATATTTTGTTGTGTTTTAGATATATTTTTGTTGATTTGATCAATTTTGCTATTGATTCGAGAAATGGTTTTTGAATTAGAATCACAAATATTAGTATATTCCGAAAATTTTCTTGCTTCTTCCAAATCATTGAATGCATTTTTTCCTTTGTGAAAATTTGCAATAGTTAGTTCATTATCTTTGTATAGTTGATACAAATTCCATTGTGCTTTAATTGATGCCGCAAATGCTGCTCTTTCATCTAATACATTTTCTTTAGAAGAAATAGATTCATATTTTTCAATTACATTTTTAGAATCGTTTGATATTTTTTCTAAATCTTTAATATGATTTTGTTGTGATTCAATTTGATTTCTCAAATCTCGAATAAATTGTCTTATTTTTATCAGTTCTTTTTCATTTAATTCAATATGTTTTCTATATTCATCATATTTATTCCATGATTCAATAATGTCTTTGTAAGATTGTTCTAATTTGATGTGTTTGTCGTATTCACATATTTCTAAGTTTAGTTTGTCGTATTCCATAGTTGGACATGGTGGAACTACATAATTCAATAAAATATTTTGCAAATTATTTTTTTCAATTATGAAATTTGTCAATTGTTGTCTTAATGGTTGTTGTATACAAGCATTACATTTAGGATTGAATGGTATATTTTCAAGACTTTTTTCGATATCTGTGATTGATATACAAATATTAGATAATTTATCTTGATTTATTTTGTATAAATTTTTATGTAAATTATGTAACGTTATTTGTGTCAAATATTTATCTAATTCAATTTTTAAAGAATCTATTGTATCTCTTTTTGATTCGATAATTGACAAATAACTTAAAATATTATCTTTATTTTCTTTAGGAATTGAAACTTTTTCAATAATTCTCGAAGAAAACAAATTGTCTTCAATATTTAAATAATCAATCAATTTTGTTTTGTTTTTGTCTAGTTCTTCATTAATATCATTAATTTTATTAATAGTATTAGAATAAGTATCTTTGCATGAATAATATTCTGTAGTGTCTGGTTTATTTTTTTGTTGACAAATTACATTCTTTTCAATTTTGTTTGCTTCTTCTAAGTCAATAATAGGAATACTAACATAATCTAGCTGAATTGGTTCAGCTATGGGACAAATACTTGTTAAATATTCTAATTCTTTAATAGTTTTAACTGGTTTTTTACATGGTGGGTATAAATTTCCTTTGATAGTGTTTGCTTCTTCCAATTGTATATTAAGTTCATTCAGTTTATTTGAATCTTCTTTAAAGCATATTGAATAAGTTTCTAAAATAGAGTTAATATATTCAATATCTCTTTTCAAATCATCTATTTTACAATTATTCCAGTCAGTAATCAGATTTTTTGATAGATTATCTAATTCATTAGATTTAATTTTATAAATTAAATTGGCAGTATCTAATGCGTCTTGAGAAGCATTTGTTATCAATGTTTCTTGCGAAGCACAAAAGACATCATAATGCGATTTAAATTGTTTTATTGCCAAATATGATTGTTTAAACAATGATGCTTTAGAATTTGCAATTTTCATTCCAAAAATTTGTTCTAAGTGATGTTTTTGTTCGGATTGTTTCATTGATAAAAAATCATCATCATTGGATTGACTAACCATTGTTGTCATTAAAAATCCACGAATATCTCCTAAATTTTTTGAAACCCATTCATTTGTTTTTGGTGGGTCTGAGCAAATAACATTCCATTTATCGTTTTCTAGAATATAAACACCTCCTTTACGCGCTTTAGGTCTCCCCAATTTATCAAAAAATCTAGAAATTTTGTATATTTTATTCTTGATAAGTATGTGAATATTTGTATAAGGAATACAATTTTGTTCTAAATTTTTTGAAATTAAAGCATATGCATTGCCTTTAACATTTCTGGATGGAATAGGTTTACCAAATATAGATACACAAATAATTTCTAAAAAGCTTGATTTACCACCGCCATTTTTAGCTGAAATTAGATTTGTTTTATTTTTCAAAATATCAAAATCAAACCAGTTTTTATCAGGATAGCATAATAAACCCTTCCATTCAATATATTTTATGCATATTTTTTCTAAATTATTCGTTCTTTCTATAGAATCTAGATATGTTGTATATTCTTTGTCAATATCAATATTTTTTTTATGAGAAATTTTTTTGAGTTCATTATTCCATTTATCGTCAATAGGAATCTTTAGTTCTTCGAGTGATGGTATTTCATAGTCACATATATTATTTGATTTCATATACTCATCCAATAAAAGATCAGAAGCAAAATCACTAGATTGAGAGTTTTCTGAATTGTGATCATTAATTATAGTATCATCTAATACAAAATCTTTTCCATACAACAATTTACGTAAAGATTCTCTTAAAAACACACTCGATTCTCCAAAAATACGTATTTTCAAATTATTAGGAAATGAATTATTAGAAATTAATGATTTTAGCGTTTTATTTTCACAAAACCATTCATTATTTTTAGTACATAATTTCAAGTAACCATAATTATTTGGTATTTCTACAGGAATTGGGTTATTATCTTTATCATTGATTTTCCATAATAAGTATCCATGATTGAACAATGATTCCCCGAAATTTTGTTGTATTAAAGAACCACTATACGCAGCTTTAAATCCTGATTTACGTACAAATATTTGCTGTTTGTGAACATCACCTAATAATCCTAAATCATATCCAACATCCATCCAATTCCATGGATATCCTTCTGAAGTTGTTCTATTTTCTGAAAACTTTGAATTAATCATTGTTCCGTGGAAAAGAGCTATTTTTGTAGTAATATTATTAGAAAATAATGTTGGGTTTGGAAAATCTGGAAGAATATCACACATACCAGATCCTGCACCTAATCGAAGTGTATCTTTAACAGATACTAATCCAAAACCTATATTTGCAGATTCATATAATCCACTATTTTTTAAATAACAAACGTTTTGAAATGAAACATTTTCAAATGCTTCTAGAAAATCAATAGAACTGTCAATTTGATCTTGTCTGAAATCATGATTTCCTAAAATAATGTATACTGGTGCCAATTTACCCAAATTTGTCATAAGTTTGTTAAACAACATAATACCAGGTGTTTCTACTTTTGATTTATTATGGAAAGTATCTCCTGTTATTACAATAACAGCACTATTTAATTTAATTGATTCTAGACTATTTATATTTGAAAATAATTTATCAAATACATAATTGTATTCATTATATCTACAACTAATTTCATCGCCATTTCTTATATGAACATCACTTATATGTATTATTTCTGTAATTTTTCCTGATTTTGGAGAAATTAGTTTTGTAATATTTGTCATTGTGTCATTACTAATATATACGCGTGTTATACTTACATTGTTTATATGTTATGTTAATGTATTACATTTTTTACATGTTATCTTCATATATTATGCGTAATTATGATTTATTTAAATTATATAATTTATAGTAAATAGATGTCAACAATTAATTCAGATGTATTAATTGGCACATATGCTACATTGGCTTTTATGGCGCCGATATATCCATTGCTTTGTCTTTATAACGATACTGTTGATAATGGAAACGGATATTTTTATTTAATTCCACAAATATTGTTACCATTAGAACAAAGGCCTCACGCGGCGGATATCAGTTGGCCTGGAATTTTACCTTTATTAAATGTTGGTAATAATTCAAGTTCAGAACCTGAAATAGAATCACATGATAGTACTCATGTATGTGAACCAGAACCAGAACCAGAGCCAGAACCCGAGTCACAACCAGAATCAGAACCGGAACCGGAACCGGAACCAGAAAAGGAACCCGAATTAGATTATGCAAATAGTCAATTATTTGAATTGCCTACAAATATATCGATTGAAGATCCTAATGACAAAGTAACAATTGCCAATGAAATAGGTGGTGATGATTCAACAGATATAGTTCATACAATATTATCATCAAACGATTTAGATTATAAAATAACTGAATTAAAAATAATTACATTATCATCAGAAGATAGTATGATTCAATGTACTTTATATAAAGGACATCCATATACATGGTATTCTGAAGATCCAGATACAAGAAATATAGAAGATTTTTATGATGCTTCAAATGAAATTGCTAGTGTAACACTTGGTGGTGATGATGGTTTAAAAGTCGATGAAGATATAATGGCAACTATTGCTGATTATCCGGGAACAGATGACCCTAATTCTATTACATTAAAGTTCACTACAGTAAATTCAAATTTATTGTATTACGAATTAGAAGCATCTATAGTGTTAGCTTAATTAAAATTATAAACTGCTCTATTTGCTGCATAATTTTTAAGAACAGTTCCATAAATATAGTCAATTTTTTGACATCCCTTATTAATCATATTTTCATTGTGAACACATGGTAAATTTGTTTTAATATCATTTGTAAGTAAACTTATACTATTAACAACATAGGATAATAAACTATTAAATTTCGATTTATCACAATTCATAATATACAAAGCTCTCCATGATCCGATTATATCTTCAATATTCTTATTTTTTCCTAAATAAAAAAGTAGATCCCATAATAAGAAAATCCAAGAGTTCCAATGTTTTTGTTGTAAACCTTTCCAATTTCTAGTTGCACATGTTATAGTGTTTTTATATGATTTGTGTTTTTCTAAAAATAAACAAATACTTAATATTCTAAAACAACCACAATAATTGCTTTCTCTAATGTTTTTTGCTAAATTTGATAGTAGTTTTTTCATAATAATTGAGTCTTTTTCCATTGATACATGTTGTACTTCTTTAATGACTTGAATTTTATCTATTGAATGAAATAATTCAGATCTATCAGATTCAGCAACATTTAATGGTTTTGGTATATTGTGCGGATTGTCTTTTGGAGAAAAAACACATACACCAACAACGAGTGCAATAACCTGTCTTATTTCATTTGAGTTTGGATTACCAGGCATTCCGCGAAGAACAGGATAATCCATAGACATTTTCCATAAGAATTTGCTAATTTTTGGATTTGAGATATGAATATAATTAGCACAATATGAAACGATACCTATCCACCATTTAACTATCCATCCTGAAATATGCATTTCAACTGACCATAATGATGCGGATTGATAATCTCCTCTAGATAATGATTTTGTTAGTTGTGATAATAAATATTTTTGTGTATATCCTGATATTGAAAGTATTTGAGAATTCATTAAATAGTATAATTTTCATTTTTTTTTGATGTGTCCGCATTAAATAGTATCAATCATATCTATACAACATAAGAAATGGCGTCTACAGCACATTCTAGTGACATCTAACTCTTTTAAAGCCTTACATTCAGCAGTTGGTTCTCCTAAAGGTTTTGACAATGAATCTGTATCTAGTAATTCAATATCATCTTGTTTATTATCTTTTCTATATTTTTCTGTAAGCTCTTGATATGGAATCCATTTATCAGAAATAACTGACCCACACGTAAAACATCTAACAGGTATAATCATTCTATTTATATATAGTATTATTAAACAATTTTAAGTCATTTTTTTGACAAAATTTATTTTAACTTTTCAATATTTAAGAATATGATTAATATTGAATAATAGTCATGTTATGAAGTGTAATTTGTGTAAAATTAGTTTGAATCATAAAAAAATTTATTTTTACGAAGATAATTCTTATTGTGGGAAATGTAAATCATGGGGATATGACTATGATACTGCTTATTATAACAATAAAAATAACATATTAGAAAACATACAATATAAGAGAATAACAAGAATTCGATTTTGTACTATAGGAATTTTATATACATATTATATTTTTATAAGATGCAAGTCTAGAATAACAAACCGATCACTAATAAAATTAACATAAAGGCTTCACCAAAAGTAATTGGTTCATATTTTTCTTCATGTAATTTTGGTGCAATTGAATTATATGAAACATAAACAATATATGTTTTCAATAAATAAGCCACAATTATTACTGGTAATAAAAATGTCAAAGGAACTGGTTTAACTTTTTTAGCAGCTCCTCCCATTTGACCTATTTCTTGAGATATATTAGCTATTATTTTAGAAATACCTATCATTTTAGTATTATCAAATATAATATATTTCTACATATTGATATTTATACTAGACCATCTAACATTGTATTGACAAGATCTTCTGGTGCTTTTGATTCAGGTTTTAAAACACCTTTATTTATCAATAAAGTTCTTTTTTGCGAATTGTTCATTTTAGAAACTCTATCACGAAGTTTTCTAGTTTTTTTTCTAGTTTTGCGTATTATTGATTTATCTGGATGATCTATTTTCAAGGTTACATTTTTTTTACAAACCCATCTTTTCTTTCTTTTATTGCTTAGAGTAAATTTGATATTTCCCATAGTATAAGCAATATTTAAAAAGTGTAATGTTTAAGCTAATTAACAAATTTTTGTACAAGAAACACCATAATTTCCAGCATCATAATACGATTCATTAATTCTTGCGAATGGTTGAATAATATTTTCTAATTCCCCATTTTCAAACACATGACAATATCTTTTAAGCACAATTGCTCTTTTGTGTCTATCTTTTATTGCATGATTGGGATACAAATTGTTATTTTCATCATAGTCTGGCCCATGTTCTCGAAAATGAAATGGAACAAATACATCTGAAGACTTAAATACATGATTTGATCTAGAATTATCTTGTTTTTTTGCCCAAACATAAAATAGTGCAATACCATTCGGTTTTAAAATTCTTAAGGTTTCTTTAATACATTGAATACGGCGTTCTTTTGTGCTCAAATGATGTAATACTGCAATATTTAATGCAACATCAAAACTGTTACTCCGGTATGGTAATTTAACTCCATCTGCAACAATGGTTTCATATTTCTTTTTTGAATGTTGTTTTTGACATATTTTTATTAATTCTTGAGAAGTATCACATGCAATTGAAAATGCATTATTGTTACAAATATATGGTGCCATTTTACCGTTTCCACAACCAATATCTGCAACAATGTGTCCATTGTTACAATTATTTTTACAAAATTCACCAACAATAGGCCAAGCTTTATATCGTGTACTATGCCATTGCTTTGCAATGAAATTATATACTTCTCTTACGTGTTCAATTTCTATAGAAGGCGTTTTATTGTTATTGTTTTCTAATAAATTCACATTTTCGGTGTATTTTCCTTCTTTTTCGGATGTAAAACTTGTATTATTCATTTTGCATATATTCTATTATTTCCAAAAATACTTTCATTTTTTTGTATTTTAATTTAAAATATAAATAAAAGTATTTACAAAAATAATGAATTCTCATACAGATTTAGTCAAAAGACGCAAATGTATTAATGTATATAAAAATTCAAAACAAGATCGAGACAATATAAGTGATTATAGATGTGGAAAAATACTAATGACTGATATTATAAAAAAACCAAAAAGTTATTCCAAGAATATTGTTAATAATGTAAAACAAAATTCAACATGTAAATCTCATAATGATATTGTTAAGGATCGTATTTGTAATCATATATATAAAAGTGGATTAAAAACTACAAAAAATATTATTCAATATCGTCTTGGTAATTTATACGATGCAAAATCACTAAAACCATTAGAATCACAGCCACTAGAATCACAACCACTAGAATCACAGCCATTAGAATCACAACCAGTCAATTCTGAACCAGTTTTAGAAAATATTAATAAATTAGGATGCATTTATAATCCTGATTCGAGTTTTGTTAGTGATAATATGGAATATGGTAATGAACAAACAAAAGAAATGTATGTATATGGTTTAACGAAAGCATTGAGTTGTTCTGAAAAAATAGAAACTTCAAAAAAATGTGTATCAACATTGGAAACAAAAGAAATATTTAATTCAAGTAAAGAGTTTTGGAAATCCAAAACAAATGAAAATTAGAACTTAAATTTCATCTTCTTGAATTTATTTTTGAAGAATTTTCTGAAACGATTTCTATATATTTTTGAATTCCATTCTTTGAATGCATTCAGTACCATATTTTTTGTCCAAAATAGTAGAAACCAATGATATTTTGAAAGTGTTTTACTTGAAATTGTTTGTAAATGAAAAGCATTGCTTGCAATATCTATAAATATGTCACTTTTTATTTGACATTGTTCCAAATCTGATATTTCTTCATAATTGTTATTATTTTTTAATATAGATAAGTATTTTGTATATTTTAAAAGAATAAATTCTGTGTTTTTAATGTTTTTAATGTTTAAATTGGGATTATAATATTCGCAGTGATTATGACATAATTGAATTATTGTTGGTAATGATATATAATCATCGTTTAACAGTTTATCTGAAATATTGAATGCTGTTATAGAAAATAATAATGTTTGACTGTCTTCTAATATATTTTCAGATACATAGTTTTTAATAATAGAAGATGCTAAATGAATTTGTTCATCAAAGCATATATTATCTTTTGAATATATATTCGTTTTGTACAATGTTTCTTTATTATTTTCTAATATTTCACCTATTTTATACATAATATCTTCATATTCCATCAAATTTTCTAAGTATATATTTTTGATATCACTCATAATACTAGATTTGCTTGATACATCACTACAAATACTCATAATATCATCATTTATACTAGTAATATTATCAATTTCACTCATATTATGTTCAATGTTATTTTCACAATCCATATAATCATCATTTAATAACGAATACATCACATGATCTGCCTTTAAATCTTCGAATATGAATTGTCTCATTTTTATTATATAATGGTTATCACATTGGGATTATACTGTTTTATTATTAGTAAAACCAACACTTATATCATATTGACTATTGTTATCAATATTAACAGGTAATGGTAAATTTGGTTTGTATTTTTCTATACTAGATAAAAGTTTCGAATATTCAGTATTATCATTAGCTAAAGATTTACTATAAATATAGTTACGAATTATATTATATGACCTGTCTATCTCCTGAACATCTTTTGTAGTCGTTAAATTATCAATCCAAGATTTGATATATTCATCAAACACTTCATCTTTAGTAACAGACGGTTTTTTGTAAATAATATAGGTAATCATTATTCCAACAAGTAAAATAACAGTATCAGATTTAGAACGCTTATAAACAATTAATCCAAAAATAAATATCCAAAATGCAAAGATGAATGTGTGTTTATTCATTGTCTATCTAATTAACAATGAATTTTTTTTATAATGAAATTTGTAATGGTAAATTTAAAAGCAATTTCAATATTGATTGTATTGTTAGTATTGTATATTTCAGTAATATATACTGGTGTTAGAGAATCTTTTACTAATAAAACAATAAAAAAAGAGAATAATAATTGTGGATGTAACGAATCTTCAGATGAAGAAGAAGAATATGTAGATAATAAAAAAGATACTAATGTTGAAACAGAAATAGCATCAAAAAACTCCGTTGTTAGTGATAGTATAGTTATAAAAGATACTGTCCGGAGAGAAAGTAAAATACCATCTTCTTTAGGATTTACATATTTAGACGAACATTGTGAAGTTAGGAAAGATAAATATCCAAACTTTCCAGTAACTCAACAAGATATACAAAAAAGCGAACCGATAACTCCTCTAATTAACAATGAAAACCAACATGTAAATTTTCAAGAAGTTTACGGAACAAATATCAAAGGTGTTTTAGAAGGTTCAAATGTTGAAAAGCTAGAATATAATCAAGACAATTCAACATCAAAAAATGATTACAAGAAGATGAGTGATTTCCACTCTGAAATGTTTGATGATTCGGAATTAAAACCGAAACCAAATATGAATGCCCCATATGGATTTGTATATTTTCCAAATAAATATTGGAAAGAATGGCAAAGAAAGCTCCCAGTATGCACTCCAACATCAAAATGTAAAGTGTTACCAACATATACTCAAGGAGCTCCAGTTGATGTTTTAGATTATACTCAAGTTGGTTCTATTATGCCTAAATTTAAATATTCAGAAGAATTTGAAGAGGAAACATGTTCTTAATCATCTAATTATATGTGTAAATCATAATAAAGGATGATTTCGTATGTTATTATTTCAATTATTATTTTGATATTGTTTTTGTTTTTTATGCGAGATGTATTGATTAAAATAATGAATAAAAGAAGAAATAGTAAATGTAAAACTAGACCTGTAACATATGAAAAACCAGTATCTACATTAGATGGAGAAACATTGCCAGCATCATGTCCAAATCTAGATGATTATGTTCATCGTTCTGAATTAGTACCAGAATATACTTTCAGAATAAATCCGTATTATGTCAAACAAATTGAAAAAATTGATAAAACGGTATACAAAAATGGTACTTGTAATTGTGATGAAAAACCCAATATGTATGAATACGATTGGATTCCAGTTCTTGATTCGGAATGTAGAGTTGAATAAATAATATATATTGCTTACATTTAAATGGCAAAAGAATCCGTATCAAAATTAGTTTCGAAAGGTGCTAAAGTTACAAAAGGTGTTGTAACTGGAGTAGCTAAAGGTGCAACTGGAGTTGCTAAAACTGCTTCAAAAGCTGCTGTTGGCGTCGTTGGAAAAGCTGCGTCAACAACTGACAAACTTGCCCAAAGTGTTGCTTCAACTACAACAAAATCAACTTCTCAAGCAGTTGGAAAATTACGTGGATTATGTAATCTTGATAACATTGTTCCATGTGTAACAGCATTAACACTTATTGCGTATATTGTAATTGTTAGTCCAACTACTGTATTAGATATGTTTTCTACAAGAGTAGGTAAAGCTTTATCAATGCTCGTTGTATTGATTGCTTTGTTATTTGATGTCAAATTAGGTGTAATGCTTGGTTTAGCTGTCATATTATCTATCAGTCTATCTAGTGTAAATAAGGATCTTTATGAATCTTATAATGGTGGAGTATTAGAAAAATTCGAAACTGAAAACGCTATGGATGCTATGTATGATGTTTCTGAAAATGACGTTAGCGATGTTGTTGATGAAATCGACCTTGCTGCTATTGAACAAGTCGCCGATGAAGATGTCGAATCACCATTAGCTCCAGTAGCACCTCCAGTACAAGATTCTGAATCGGATTGGAAGTGTACTAGAATGGAAAAACGTGAAAATTTTGTAGGTGGTTCAAATGATTCAGAACCGTATGATGTAATGGGTGTAGATTCAACCGTGTGCAAATACGCTTCATTTTCGAATGACTCATAAAAATAATCAGCAAATATAATATAGATGGACGCACTCAAATCGGCCAGTAATAATTTAAAAGACTCTTTAAAAAAAGTAGCTACTGATGTGACAAATGAAACATTAAATAATTTAGATACCGTTATTAAAGTAACGAAAGAAACAACTGAAAGTAGTATTGATAATACTGTTTCTGCTTTAGAAAAATCATCTGACGTTGCTTTAAATAGTTTAGATAAATCTGCAGAAAAAACCAGAGATGTTGTTGATGCTGTTGTTAAAATTGCGGAAGAAGCGGGTGATTCTGTAGAAGAAAATATTAAAAAAATGAAAACAAAAATTGTTGGTGGAAAACGCAAAAAGAAAACATTAAGAAGAAAAAAATTGAGAAGATCAACACGTAAAAAGAGAATTGTTCGTAAAAAACGCTAATATTAATTTTTAATCTAAATTAATGAACGGTATCAAAGTAGATAACAATGTTATGACAATAGACATAATGACAATATTGAATTTAAGAACCAATAATATATCAGATAAAACAATAATCAATCATATATCATCATTTTTACAATCAATAAATGTTTTGATCATTAATATTGGTAAATCATTGACTATATCAAAAATAGAGAGAAATTTATCTTTTATAAAAAAAATTGCAATTATGTTTTATAGTTTCCAAGATCTGAATATAATATCTTGCAAATTAATTAATACTCCAAGTTCATTTTCTTCAATATTTAAATTTATAAAACCATTGTTAACCAAAAATGCTTTAGATGTTATTGAATTTGAAGCCGCGCCCAAATCGGAATGTTTATTTTGATAAAAAAATAATGAATAATACAACAATTGATGCATTAATTGTAAATAATTTAAGTAACAATATTGAAGTTATACCCGTTTTTTTTAAAATATTATTCTCTTCATCAATAGTAATCAATATAGTTTTAGTTTATCGTTATGAATTGTTAATATATATTCATTCATTAATATCTATTTTCAAAGGAAATTCTGTTGACTATTAGATTTAACTAAACTAGAATTATTGTTTTTTTTATTATCATCTCGATCCGCATATACAATTGATAAAATTTCTTTAACAACATCTTCTCTTTGTACATCTTTGTTTTCAAGCCTAATTAATTTAATTTTTGTAATCAAATTTGAAGATTTTTCAAGTCTGTTTATTAAATCAAATAATCCATTTTGTTTAATTTTTCGATCGCATTGTGATGGGTCACCGACAACTATTAATTTAGAACCAGAACCAATTCTTGTCAACAGCATAATCATTTGTTCAATAGATGCATTTTGCATTTCATCTGCAATAATAAATTTATTTTCAAAAGTACGTCCTCTCATGTATGCTAAAGGTATAATTTGAATTTTGTTGTTATGAATCATATGTTCTACATGTTGTCTAGGTATAATTTTCTCAAATGTATCAAATAATGGTTGTGTAAATGGTTTCATTTTATCATCTAAATCACCTGGTAAAAATCCAATGTCTTCATCGGCACATACAGCTGGTCTAGTAATAATAATAGAATCGGAATCATTATTCAATAAAGAGCGTATACCCTCTTGACAAGCCATAAGTGTTTTACCTGTACCCGCGGAACCATGGCAAACAACTACTTGAGAATTTGGTGACATTATTGAACTTAAAAAAAGCGCCTGATTTTTAGTTTTCGGTTTACAATATTTTGGACAAGGATTTCCTCTTATATGTTTCTTGTCATAAATACAATTGTCTACAGAGTCTTCCGACGAATCAGAAGCGATACTCAATAAACGTTGGCGCTTTCTAAGTTCTTTGGCAGCTTTTTTATTTCTGCCTCCCATAAATTTTTATAATGTTTAATTATCTACACGTTAAATTTCAAAATAGTTGAATATTAAATAAAGATATTTAAAATAAAATTATTATAAAAATGACCATACAATCTTCTATTAATAATAAGACTAAAGATTATAGTACGATGTATTCCAATATCAAAGAACACAATTCTGGAAAATCACTTTCATTTGATATTAATGGATTGAACGCATCGATTGTAAATGGTTTGCGGAGGACGATATTGAATGATATTGTCAATTTGGGATTTAGATATGAATCTGGAGAAAAATCAATAAAGGTAAATAAAAATACAACTGGTTTACATGATGAATTTATTTCACATAGGCTATCATTATTACCTGTGACAGTAGATAATTGGCTTCAAAAACCAGGAGAAGTCGATATTGATGATTACACATTTAGTCTAAATGTTAGTCAAAAATCTCAACACAAAAAAAATGGTATTGTAACCACCGATGACATCGTTGTTAAATCTAACAACAATGGAAATATTACAGAAATTGATTCAAAAAAGTGTTTCTATCGAAATAAAAAGTTCAATAGTCCAATTTTGATTACTCGTTTTCCAAATAGAGATGGTTCTGAACAAGAATTGGATGTTGAATTTACTTTAACAAAAGGAACCCATTCCAATCATGCATGTTATTCGCCAACGGTTTATTGTGTATCATTTGAAAAAGAAGAAAATAAAACAAATGAAATGATTCATGAATTTAAACTAGAAAGTATTGGTATTTGGTCACCTTATAAATTGGTGCAACAAGGTATTTTGAATTTGATTTATAAATGTAAGAATATTTGTAATAAAATTGAAGATAATATTGCTTACAAATACAAAGGATCATACATGGCAATTGACTATCGTTTTGATGGTGAAAGTCATACCATCGGAAATATTATCCAAGAATGGATTTATAATTCTGAATTTGTTGAAAAAAAAGTAAACGGAAAAAATCTATCTCACATATCATATCATGAACCTCATCCTCTAGAAAATCATATTATTATTAGATTTGTATTAAACGAAGATAATGCTCCAATGGATTTTGAAGATTATAAGGAAAAGACGGATGAACTATTTATCAAGTACATTAAGGAATTAGAAGAGCATTTGATGGAATGTTTGTTACAATGGAAAAATATTACAAAAAGTGATTCAAAACATTCGTTGTTGTAAAAATAATATATAAAATTTATTGTTATTTATAATAGTATTCATGTATACCGGATTCGAATATACTAAAAAATTTCAAAGAACAACTCAAGAACCGGTTACTAGACTAATAAATAATGAATTAAACCGATTGGAAAATTTAGAAAAAAAGTATTCAGAAATTGAAAAAAAACTGAACAATATTGAAAAAAAAATAGAAACAAAAAGATTTAATCTGAATTGGAATTTGTCTTTTTTATATGACATTGAAGATTTTGTAATAAATCAATATACTAATCATAATTAAGTTTTCTTCTTAATTTAAGTTTTCGTCTTTTACCTCCAGCTAAAGTTAATCGGTTTGACCGAACATTACAAACTCTTGCTATTTGTTTTTTCAGAACATTAATTCCTTCTATAAGCTCAGGTAATTCTTCATGTATATAATTTATGTTCAAACCAGTTATACACAAAAATGCAGGTCCTTTTGTATTATCATGATTTTTCATATGTATACATATAGAATATGTTTCAAGAACTTCATCTTCAATATCATTTTCCCAGTCACTAAGCATAGCATCTGGATTCCGAACATCTCCCATGATCAATTCAACATATCTCAATGGTTCATTTGGAGGTATTTGTGTTCCATCAAAATCTGCAGCCATGTAAATACCCGCCCCCAAACTAAGATCTCCAGTTGAAATATCTTTTAAAAATCTTTTAACAGATGATCTTATTGATGTATCATTTGTTAATAATGGACCAATTGAAGCGGCCAAACTATTATAATCAAATATTCTATTAGAAGAATATGGGATTCCACTAATATATATATTTCTATTGCTTGGTTTAAATTTGGTTAGAATATTTCTAAGCCACCCTTCTAAGTAGTTCATCTTATCATGATAACTATCACATTTAAATTTTTCTGATTTGGTATTTAGTGGATACGAGTCTATCATATCAGTATTTTTTGATTCATTTTCATCAAACAAATTTTGTTCACCTAAAAATGTTGGTTCTCTAACTACAATTGTATTGCCAGAATCATCTGTTTTATTAGTTGTTTGCAAATCGTCTAACTGTCTTAATAAATTTTGAAATTTCATTTCATCTTCCATAGATTCAATTTTTGGGGCACCCCCCAATAATGTACGAATTTTCTCTTCTAAATCATCTGGAAGAGTGTTCATAATTGAATCTTTTCGATTAGCTTCTAATGCTAGTTTTGTTTTATCTAAATCAGATTTAAGGACATTAATAATTGATTTCAGAGCATTTATTTCATCAGATAATATCGCCGCTAGATCCCAAGCGTCGCCAGTCGACAGATGATCAATTTGATCTACTAGACCACGTATCATATTGAATAGAGGCAAAAAGGCTCTAGCAGATCTGTTTTCTACATATCCATGTATATCAATTTGTTCCCGGTCCTCTTCCAAAAAAACATCAATATCATTATTGAAATCGTTTATAATATCTCTAGCATCTGGAATAGCTTGCGCGAAAGATACCATATTAATTTAACATAGAAATATTTTTAAATGTTTATATCTGTATAGCAATAGAATATCATTAAATCATTTATATCCATCATAATATAGATATATCCTTTCAACAGGATCATTGTTTTCATCGTTTTCGATACGATTTATTTGTTTATTAATCTCATCTTTAAGAGTGAATAACCTTGTTGCAATGTTTGGATTTTTGTTTTTCTCATTACTGGCTTTATATTTATCTGGATTGAATCGTATGTATACCCATTTTCCAGAAAACGCCATATATAAATCATCATATCGTGTTTCTTCATCCATTTTATCGTAAGATTTGTGCTGATTTTCATCGGTTTCAATCACAAGAAGCGTATTTCCAATGAGTTTACGATGGTCGATTCGACGCCGAATAGTGCAATTACAGTGTCCAGTAAACAACGTTTTATCATGTTGAAAACCTTCAAAATTGTCATTAATGAAATTCCTAACAGCAATTTCTTTTGTTTTTGAACGAATCATATACGTTAATGGGTCGGTTGGAAAATTTCTACCAAAACATTGAGTACAATATCCTTTATATTTAGGGTTACCAGATTGGTCGAACGGACATTTAGTAATCATCTCATTTGTGTCAGGGTCTTTACATTGAACTCCTTTACA
>CETY01016362.1_pt1 | contig 19751 bp, 30 predicted proteins | sample 361551 | NCBI WGS metagenome assembly CETY01 (sample SAMEA2623135, study PRJEB7988) | marine metagenome | biome: marine biome (ENVO:00000447); feature: deep chlorophyll maximum layer (ENVO:xxxxxxxx); material: "saline water (ENVO:00002010), including plankton (ENVO:xxxxxxxx)" | depth 45 m | reverse complement strand
TCCAGGTTATTAGCCGGACTGAGCTGCTCTATTCTTTGCTTTAACATTGGCTCAAAAGCTCTCTCTGCCTGCTCCGCAGCCCCTTCTCCTCCGGGAAACTCATTTTTCTCTGCGTCAAAATCCTCAATATGACCATATTCGTGAACCAAGGTTTTTGCAACCATTTCAACAATTCCGTCTATATCTTCTTCATTTGCATTTGGAGGGAATTTGTTTAGAACAAAATGAATCTTATCTATCTTTCCATCAGAGTCTTTGTCCTCTGAAGAAACATAGGCTACAGCATTTGGATTAGATGCTGGTGGCGCTGTATCCCAGACTATTTGGTTAAAGTTATTTAACATCGCCATTATTTCTGGCCTTAACCCAAGATTCTTTATCTTGGTTAAAATGGACTGCCAGTATGGCGGAGGTGAGCTTGCTTTTTTATACATTTAACTTTCCTTACCTAAAGGCCTTAGGGTTGATCATCCTAGGTTTTGTTGGCTGAATATATCTTGTGGTTGTACCTATTATTGTAATTTGCCCTGAGCTTATTACCGATAGAAAAAAGTGAAAAGCTCTTCTTGAATAAACCTTTCTAATTTCTATCCAATTTCTTTTTCTTGAAGCTACATCTGACGACTTTGCCAAAAAGTGATGTCTAACATTATCTGCGCTTGCAGCAAAATCTTGAGCTATAATTTGGTTTAACTGAGAGTTTCTAAGGTCCGAATAAACATCTCTATTCATAGAGAATGCTTTTTCTTCAGAAAAATACTGCCTATACTTTTTTCTTACAGTAGTTGTTACATAGATTGGAAGGCCAGTTCTAGGGTCTGTTAACCCACTATCTTCTGCACCAGCAGTTTTTATTATACCATTTTGTTTTAAAGATAACTTCTTCATAATAGATCTTACTTAATTAGCATATATAACAAAAAAGCCGAGAGGGAAAATCCTCTCGGCTTATTGTTTTTTATTAGCTGTTTTTTATAACTCAGCCCAAAGAGCCAAATACTTGTAGAATGACTCTGAAGAATCAACCTTTTGTTTTTTAGGCCAAGCCTTATATCCCAGCCTCATCAGGGCAACCTGCTGGCTCTCAAAAGGTTCTTCTAAAAAGCCTGCCTTAACAGCTACAATTGATCCGTCAAATGATAACTTCAAAGTTTCTTCTAAAGAAGGATTTTCCTCAAATAGATTCTTTGAAAAGTTATTTTTATGAATAGGGGTCTCAAGCCAAATATACTCTTCCATTTTACACTCCGTTTGTCATTCTTCTTTCGATAATACTCTTTGCGTGTACAAAGTCTGTGCCGAGAAGAGAGGAGATAAGGTTGAGGGGAAGCCTTCTGGAAAGCTCATTCACGACAGCTTCGTGCCTTGAATCTGTAAAACAAAGGAGTAAATCTTCATAGCCCGAATAAGTATCCTTGCTGTTAAGCAGCGCAACCAATCCAGCCTTAGAGGCTTCAAAAGATGAATCTGATCGAATCTTTCTTGCAGTCTTTTGTGTAAGAAAACCCTGGGTTATATAGCGACTGTAGAGCAACCCTCTAACGGCAGGCTTAGCCTTATCAAACTTACCTTTCTTAAAGAGATTGCTTTCAACAAACAACTTTAAAGATAAGGGGCTTTCTTTGATCATAGCATCAAGCATTGATCTATACCTTTCGTTAATCCAGTTTTCTTCAAGAACCCTTGAGTGAAGCACCACAAATATCTCAAAAGTCTTGGGGCTTTCGTTTAGAGCCAAGCCCAAATCAACCCAAGGGGTGGCTCCTCTTAAATAAGACTTTCCACGCTCAGAAATATACTCTGGAGTTGAATAAGTTAGAAACTTTTGTCTCCAGAATTCAGACGGGGGAATACCGGCACCTTTGTTTAGCTCAAGTAAAAAGGTTCCTGAGATTTTTTCAATCCAGTGTCCAGAGGAATCACCTAACTCAAAAAGGTGCTCAAAATAAGGCTCAAAAGCACTATCATTAAGAATCTCTAAACCCACTGGTTCTTTGACAACCTTATCGTAGTAACGCTCTGGTGAATTAAAGATCTTAGTAAGACCAGCATAAGCAAAATGCTTGATAGTTTCATCGTCCATCTTTCAGCCACTCCTTGAAAAGATCAGCATTTTCATTTACATAATGAATCTTGATTTTATCATCCAAAGCTTCCCACATTTCAGCAACAACAGACCTTGGCAGACTGCCAAACTCTCTCAATAGCCGCTCCTTATCATTTCTGTACGAATTATGGGTTACATTTATTCCGATTGCAGCCAGCGTGTAAAGCACGCGATCTGAAGCACCAGCTTCAGATAGCGCGTCAACAATACTAACAACATTTGCTTCACTCATAGCAAGCTCCCTTTGTCTCACCTACATATAACGCAGATCCGATCGGTTTTAAAAAAAATCTATCCCGACTTCTCTTCGTCAAAAATCGCAACCTGAGTTGTTAGGAGTGTTCCGGCTGATGATGCTGCATTTTCAAGGGCAGTCCTAACAACTTTTACAGGATCTATCACCCCGGCATCTACCATGTTGTCTTCGATCCTCATCACAAGAGCGTTGAACCCTGCGAGAATATTTTCTGTTCTAATGATAGTTTCCATATGAAGGTGATAGTTCAACCCCGCATTGGTAAGAATTTGGGAGAATGGAGCCCTTATAGCTCTCGACACAACCTCCATGCCAACAACTTCTTCGTGCATGAAGCTTCCGCTCTTTATAAGAGAGTCTAGATCCTCTACACAGTGTAGTAGGGCTGATCCACCGCCAGGAACAACACCCTGCTCTATTGCCGCTTTAACCGCATTTATTGCATCTTCAACCCGATCCTTCTTCTCCTTAACCTCTGTTTCAGAGATTCCTCCAACTCTAAATACAGCAACAGATCCGGCCAACTTTGAAAGCCTATCTTTAAATGCAGCAACCTCATAAGTCTCCAAATTATCAGACTGCATCCTGATTCTTATAGAGTCCTCTCTTTGAGAGATAATCTCCTCTGATCCTAATCCATCAATAATAGTTGTTGAATCCCTCGTTACCAAGACTCTTCTTGCTTGACCTAAATCTGTTAAACCAACATGCAAAAGCTGGCCCTCGGTATCAGAGGAAAAAACCTTACCTCCGCATACTGCGGCAAGATCAAGAAGCATATCCCTTCTAATGTCTCCAAACCCAGGCGCTCTTACTGGGCATGATGCTAGAGCGCCCCTTTGCTTATTAAGCTTTAAGGTTTCTAGTGCCTCATCCATAACGGTTTGAGCAATAACCAATAGAGGCCTTTTTGTTTCAGAAACCTCTGTAGCAACCTTCATAATATCTGCTGTATTGGTAATCTTTCCGTCATAAAATAAAATAAAAGGATTTTCCAACTCAGCTATATACCTGTCGGGATTTGTTACAAAAATAGGATGAATATAACCCCTGTCAAATGACAGCCCATCGGCATATGCCACGCTGGTTTCTGCGCCAGTTGATTCCTCAACAGAGATTAACCCATTTTCTCCAACAGCAGAAACAGCCTCCGCAATCAACCTTCCTAGTGCTTCATCGTTGTTTGCTGAAATAACAGCAATACTCTCAAGCATTTCTTGGCTGGATATATCTATAGCAATATCAGATAACCTGGAGCTAACACGCTCCGTCGCCATATCTATGCCTCTCTTGATTAAGACAGGATTATGTCCTGCCGCAACCATCTTAGCACCCTCATTATAAATGGCTTGAGCCAAAACTGTTGCAGTGGTAGTGCCATCACCCGCTAGAGAGTTTGTTGATGAGGCAACATCTTTAACTAAGGATGCTCCCATATTCTTGAGCTTATCACTGAGAGTAATTGCTCTAGCTACAGTTACTCCGTCTTTTGTAATAAGCGGAGGTCCAAAACCCCTATCTATTGCTGCGTGTCTACCTCTTGGTCCAAGGGTTGACTTTACGGCATTAGCAAGTATATCCAGGCCTTCTTGTAGCGCAGATCTAGCCTCCGCCCCAAACGAAACTTCTTTTGACATTTAATATCTCCTATCTCTTTTATAATCATTGAGGTATATCATTTCAACAATTATTTTACCATTATTCAGAATCCTTTTTCGGCGAATTTCTCTCCATTCTCTTAATTCTTCCCGAAATTCTTTCAGCTGCAAACACTATTTCGTCCTCATCTAAAGCGTCTGCAAAAAAATAAAAGATTGCCTTTTGACCATCAGTAAAAGTTTGCTCAAGATAGTCAATCTCTTTCTTCATCTGATGGTATCGAATCATGTCCCTAGTAAGAGACAATCCTGCTTCAAGAAGAAGCTTGTCATCAATTCTGTCTATCATGTTTCTGAAATCTTCTAATTTATCCATTTTTGCCTACTAATATAGTTGTTTAGTTTGAGGTTATTGTGAACAGAAAACTAATTAGATTATCTTTGTATTTAAACGACTCAGGATTATCCAAAGAATCTTTTGTTGTTAAAAAAATTGCAGAAGAAAACCTGACCGGCTTAGACAGGCTGCTTCAGATGATGGATGAGGATGGAGGTATATTTTCCGCAACTCCTCAACTCAACCAAGGGCAAGCCGCCCTACTGGGAAAGTGGGAAGACTTTTTATCTGCAATAAATCAGAACAAAACATTTAATTACGAAGTAACTCTATCTGAGATATCCAAGGCTATAGGTCTTGAGGGTGATGCAATTAGAAGCAAAGGTCAAATCCCAGAGGCAAACACCGGATCAAGAATGGAGGCTTTAAGTTTTCTGAAAAGAGCAACTCCATCGACCAATTCTGAGAACAGCGCAAATGACCAAGACCTTGAGTCTCTAACAAAGATTGATATAGACTATGACAAGATACACTCTGCCATCAATGAGTCGGTTGAAAGAATACTAAACGACCTACCTATTGATCAGGCCGAAATTATAAGGTCAGAAATAGAAAGAGAGGGCCTGCCCAAAGAGGCTTTTGTTGGCAAAGCTATAAAAACAGTTGGTGGCGCAATAGGAAAGGCTTTACCCGTAGTTGGAATTCTAATTAGCCTTCCTTTGTTTGCAAAAAATCTCATAGAAGCATATAATAACTCAGTTGTTATAATGGAAAAACTCCCTCTATCCAAATATAATCTTTCTCCGGTAGGCGTTATTTCTCCAACCTTTATAGTTGACGGAACATTCTCTCATATAGAAAGCGAAATAGAGAAGCACTCTGAAAGCCCTGATAATCTAATGGAAATATTAGAAATTATATCTGTATTAAAGGCCTTTCACTTAGATATGATCTTTACAGTCACAAATGGTATAGCCTTAATTCTTGATGTAATTTCTTTAATTCTTTGGGCGTTTCCTGAGCTAATATCAAAAGTTGCTGCAATAATATTTTCTGTTGCAGACGCCATAATTCAAATCATAGTTCTTTTAGGCATTGAGTTAGGATCCGAATACGCTTCAGAAAAGTATTGGTCGCCACTAAAAGATCAAATGAAAGAAATATCTGAGAGGGCGATTTCTGCCATCAAAGATGGGCAACTAAGTGTTGCCTGATCACCCTCTGCCTCTCTTGCCTATAACGCAGATCCGATAGATTTTAAAAAAACTCTATCCCAAAGTAACGCTTATCGCCCACTTTCCTCTCTGGTGTTTTTGCGGCGTCTTGCCTCACTTCTATTCCACCAAGACAGCCAGGAAGCTTCCCACTCCTCTCTCGAAACTTGCCGAGGTCGAAACTCAACATTATTTCTACCTGAGTTTCTTCGACTGTTCACAAAATAAACAAACTTTTCGTTTTCATCACTCATAATATCTCCTATTGAGTTTTTGTTTTTCTATAAAATTCACTTATAGCAACCGTGCCAGCTTGACTAACATTTAGGCAAAAACCAACACCTGGCATCGGAATGTGAAGATGTTTGCTATTTAAAAGAATCTCAACAGGTATGCCTATTGATTCATTCCCAAGGACCATTACAGAGTGATTCTCTGTAGAGAAAGTATTTTTGTAAATTGAATTTGAGCTATCCGTTAAATCTAAGCTATATAAGTCATAGCTGTTTCTTCTGCAAAAATCAAGAAAATCACTTGGCCTTGAAAATGACTTTATATTAACATAATCATATAGCGATCCTGACTTAGCATTAAGAAAAGATCTTGATGGCACAGAGCCTATGACATAGAGGTTTTTTACACCAAAGCAGGCAGCACTCCTTATCACAAAGGCAAGATTATCATCAAATGAAAAATTAATTGTTGCTATGGATAAGTTAAGATTAACCGATATACTCTTTTTTAAATCATACCTTTCTCTTCTTGTTTTTGCTCTAGACTTACCGAGATTAAACGAAAACGAATCATTCTTCAACATTTACTCTTTTATAAATCCTTCCGAACTGGGTAAATGAATTTGTATTTCCTACAACTAGGTTGCATAAGTTGATTAAAAAAGAAGGAGTCTCTTCTCTCCAGCCTTGAGCAATAGGGTAGGATTCTATATTGTCCGTCCACTCTGATAGAAAATCCGCAGGAGATTGTCCGACCAACCTTTCTATGTAAATTGAGTAATCAGCAATCGTTGTTGCAGAGCACCCCTCTTCCTTTGACCAAGCAGCATCCTTTTCAGATACTTTTTTAGATCTAGAGGGGTAGCTTAAAACATAATTTTTAGATTCGTCTATAGAGTCTGAGATAATCCAGCCAAACCCTACTGCCCCATTACTACCTGCTACCTCGTAATATTTATAGTATTTGTCTATCTTCTTTTTCACAACTACCCCAAAGAGCCAAGTGCAGATACAAGAACTGTTGTGACACGATATGGATCAGCATTTGAGTTTGGTCGCCTATCCTCAAGATAGCCGCAACCCTCTCTGGACACATGAAGCGGTATTCTAATTGAAGAAGCTCTGTCTGCCACCCCAAAGGAGTACTCGTTAATACTAGCCGTTTCATGCCTTCCGGTTAATCTCCGCTCAAGCCCTTCTCCATAGTTTTTGATAGCAGACTGAATGTTTGCATCTTCACCCATAATCTCACAAGCTCTGTTGATAACGGAAATGCCGCCAGCTTCTCTCATAGACTTTGTAGAGAAATTGGTGTGCATACCACTTCCGTTCCAATCTCCACTTACAGGCTTAGGATCAAGTGAAACTGCTATCTCCTGAAGCTCACAAATCCTTTGCAGAATGAATCTCGAAACCCACAAGTGATCGCAGGCGGCAACAACATTTACCCCAGGTCCACCAACTTGATATTCCCACTGTCCAAGCGCAACCTCTGCATTTACACCAACAATAGACAGGCCTGAATTAATACAAGAGGAAAGATGAAGCTCTACAAGGTTTCTTCCCGCAACATTGCCGGCTCCAACGCCACAATAGTACGGACCCTGTGGGCGCATAAGGTCGGCCCAACCCATGATTTTTGGTCCATCATACAAGAAGTATTCTTGTTCAAATCCAACACAAGGCTCTGCCTCTTTGGTGCCCAAGATGGTATCAATAAGTTTTGCTCTATGATTTGTTTCATGAGGAGTCATATCGGGATTTAGCACATCACATAAAACTAATACGCCATTCTCACGGTTAGAGTCAATGCAAGCAAATACAGGCCTTAGAACTAAATCAGAAGAGCTTGTGTCTGCTTGGTTTGTGCTAGATCCGTCAAATGTCCACATCGGAATATCTTTGATAGACAGATTCCAGTTTTCCTCCTCACTCCTTAGAGACAAGACTCTGGTCTTTGACCGAAGCGTCTGAGTCTCATTTCCGTCTAACCAAATATATTCGCACTTTAATATTGTTGTCTTCACACTTACCTCTCTAGCTTCAAAAACTCTTCTTCATAAGAGCTTATATAGTTTTCTTTTAGCATTGAATTAAATTGCATAATCTCAAATTCACTTTCAATATTACTCATATCAAGATCAGAACTTGACATAATTATGTCACTCTCTTCACTTTTTAAGTCAATAAATTTAATAAGGTTATATGACTTTTCATACGGCTCTCTGAACTTGTCTGACTCTAGACGCTCATCTAAAGCGCCTTCTTTTGTCAGTATTTTTTCAGCCGTCTTTTTTCCAATACCCTTAACTCCAGCTATATTGTCAGCTTTATCTCCGACCATAGCCTTCCACGCAACATAATCGTATGGAGTGTTTTGTCTATACTTTTTTGATATTGGATTGTATAGCTTAACTCTGCCTGGAAACTCATTTAGAATTTGAATAAAGTCTGTATCAGATGATACGATTACAATGTCATCTGATGTATGAATGTACTTAATAATATAGTTTACCAAGTCATCACATTCTTGGTTTGGGTGAAAAACCACCCGAACAGGATAATCTCTCTTTAAAAGAGAGATGATCTTTCTTTTTTGAGATCTAAAATATTCCCAATAAGCCACAACCTCCGGATCTGACTCATCTATCTTACGGTTAGCCTTATATGAAGCATCCTGATCAAGCCTTGCTTGTGGAACTCCATCTAGTGGAAAATAAACAATATCTGGACTAAACTCAGCAATAGTTGATTTCAGCACCCTAAAGAAATTATAAACAATTTGGTTGTCACCCTTAGCAAGACCTCCTCCCCATTGGAATCGGCAGCGATGAATCATGTTGTAACCATCTATGATTAGAATTTTATTGCTCATATAAATAGTTCCTGATAAGTAAATATAACGTGACTTCTAAAAAAATCAAGTAAAAAAATCAAAAAAGTGCCACCATCAGAATTTAATGGTGGCACTTATACCATTAGAGTGAGTTAAAAATCACTCTTCAAGGTAGTTGTTAAGAAAACGCCGAATAGTCTTTGCATCTCGCACACTCACACTAATCGTCTGATTAGGAATCCTCCAATCATTAGACGGAATGGTGATGCTTAGCCGATTGCATCCAGCCTGCTTTGATGGATGATTCATTCGTAGGCCAAGACGAACAGACTTCGTACTCTTTGTTTTATATACAGTATTTTTATCGTTTGACATTTTTTCTCCTTTACTTTTCGTTATTAAAAATCATAATCTTATCTAAGATTGCCTTTTGATTCTTCAGCTTACTCTTGGGATAATTCTCTTCCAAATACTTTGCAATCTCTTTCACCATCTCTATTTTAGCTTTATCTGAAGCCTTGCCTTCTGTTTTGCTAGACATTTTTTATTCTTTTTGGCTTTGGTTGTTAACAGCAGAACCCATGTTACCTCTGGCTAATTATCTTCTTTTAGCAGAGATGGGTCCAGCCCCCACCTAGATTTAGATAAGGGAAATCTCTCTAAAACGGGGCTTCTAAAGGTTGTATACATAGACTGTTTAAATTCCTTCTTCATAAGCTCACTTTCCTCCTCAGTTTCTTCTTCAAGATGCTTTGTTGCCATGTCAAATAAAGTTTCTGCTAACACCATTACTTCGTCAGCAGATAGACTATATTTGTCTAGTAAATCCAAAACATCTAACCAGGCCTGTTTTTTAGATTCAGGCTCCTTCAAGCCAACCTCTCCTGAGATCATCTAGGAAGACAATTCCGTTAACATCTGTTATAAACTCGCCTTCGCTTGAGCGAAAATGAATTAAATTTGAGGATTCATCGACAGAGGTTACAACGCCCCTCATGCGCTTTGACCCCTTTGTTGAAACAATAATTGAATCGTTCTTTCTAAAGTCCCTAATGTTAAAGCAATCATATCTATCAGAATGCGGGCCACGGACTCTTTCAAAGGACATATTTATTCCTATCTAACTATTAAGTTCAGCTTTATTATTACGGTGCAGCCGCTTATCGGCTCACATCACTAGTTTAGTCACAGATCAAATTCGGTCTATTCTTTTTGAGAAAAATTATTTAGATGGTCTAAAATTCTTGCTGATCATTATACTGCTCGATGACCTTGCGCTTCACAGTTTTGTAAAGCCCTGGATTTACTTTAAGCGCGTTGGGTATTAGGGTGTGACGAATAAAGTTTCTTGTAAAGTCTTGATTCAAGTTTGATGGGTCATCAAGCCATTGAACACCGTGTCTTTCTGCATATTCAACGATCTGCTTCTTTTTAGTAAGCAGAAATGGCCGAAGGTATCTGCCTCTAGAGTGGGGGATTAGCTTTGAGTTACCACGAATAGATGAAAAAAGATAAGTCTCTACCACATCATCAAGATGATGGCAGGTAACGATTTTGGATCTACGAAAAGAATCACTATCAAAACCCACTGGTCTATAATGCTTCCTGTCATACCATGAATCAAAGAAGCTATATCTTTGCTCTCTCCAGTGAGCCTCTTTTGATTCTCCCCGCTCCCTATCTCGATCAATGCAGCCGATTACTATCGGAATCTTATTCCGAATACAAAAATTCTGAACGTACTCTCTTGCCTTTGTACCATGTTCCGTTCTGTGATCAAAGTATAATGCTAAAACATTTCTTTTACGAAACCTCTGATAGTTGCAACGGGTAAGAAAGTCTAGAGCAACCATGCTGTCAATCCCTCCAGAAAGAGCGATAACAAAACTTCTGTCTACCCTGCCCAGTAACCTAATCATCTTTGCGCAATCCTCCACCTATCTATACCCCAGATCCGATGAGTTTTAAAAAAAACTTGTCCTTTATACTAATAATTTTAAACTGGTTATAAAAGAGGTAGAAGGTTTAAATTATGAAGAATAAATCATTGATTATTATTGTAATATCTTTATTTTTTATAGCAGGAATATTTGGTGCAGAAAAAAGAGTAACTGGCATCAATAATTTTCCCACAGAGAGTGAAAGGCTGATAAGCGGAGTCTTAACTCCATATAGCGAGCTGGGTTCCAGAATTGGGCGTATGGATACTTATCGTCCAATCTACATCAAGAAGCTTGACCCTCAAAAAAATGAATAAGAGAATCTGTTGATATCGTCTGAATAAACTGAACATACTTTTCTGATGATGGAAAAACTATCGTTGAAACTATAGCTCCACCTGTAGGCTTTTCAACACATACTGTAAGAACTGGAAGCTCCTCTTCTTTTGACCCCATAATTGATACAAAGCCTTGCATGGCCTCAACTTTGGATCCAAACGGAATAGTTAACAGAATTCTTCCGCCCAATTCTTCTTGGCTTGCCCAAAGGGTTTGTGGTGTTTCTTTTTCTGATGGTACTGCAAATGACATAACTACACCTTTAACTTGTCTAACTCAAAAACAATCGGATACGAGTTTGCCTCACATAGCTCAACTATTTCACAACGAAGAATCTCATCTAATAGATCTTCCTTGGTCTTTGTGCCGCTATACAGAAGTCCTTTAAGGCCGTTCTCATATTTTTCAAATGATTCTGGCGCTCTCGACAAAAGAACATTTAGCTTTTTTAGGGCTGATCCTTTTTTTATGTAGACCTTCCCCATACTAGTCCAGCCGCCAGTTGCCGTCAGATATTTACCCGTATCTTTATTTCTAATCTTATACCCACATATCTTCTTTTTCATAACGCCCTCAGTGTATTATACTTTATTAAAGGCATTACTTTAAAAGATCTTGTGCCTACTCTTTGTGTGTACTAAGCTCCCTTGCAGAAGGATCTTTAACGTCGGTCCACCTTGGCATCCAGAAGTGCGGAATTAAACTCCACATAGATTCTGGAAATAACTTTTGGTGGATCCTTCTATAGTATAGGCTCTCTTTTAATTCTGGCTTACAGTTTTTTATCTCTGCTCTTTCTTCCTCAAACTCTTCGTCACCTATTTCTAGATCAATATGAGATTGCAAAGTTTTATGCCAAGATTTTTCTTTCGCAGAAACACCATCGGAAAAGGCACACTTATGTCTCCAGAGAATTTCCTCTGGCAAAAGTCCGTCATTTTTAAATGCAGATCTAAGTAAGTGTTTTTCTATTCTGCCATTCCTTCCGAACAACTTATAGTCAGGATGAGTGAAAAAATAGTATTCAACAAAGTCTTTGTCGAGAAAAGGAGTTCTTGGCTCTAGACCATTTGAGCTAATGGATCGGTCTGATCTAAGAACATCAAAAAGATAAAGCTCATTAACTAACCTTTCTGCCTCTTTCTGCAACTCTACTGAATCTGGGGCATTCGCATTGTAAACATAGCCACAGCAAACTTCATCGCTGCCATCACCATTAAAAACTACCTTACAATCTGTATTGTCAGATATGTATTTAGAAATAAGGTGGTTTCCAACACTTGCTCTAACTGTAGTTGTATCATAAGATTCTGTTACATAAATAGTTCTATCAATGTTGTTTAGAAAATCATCTTCTGTTAATTCAACTCTATGATGATCTGAATCAATCCATCTTGCGGCTATATCTGCATAATCTAAATCGGGACTCCCAGCCATACCTATACAAAAAGTCTTTAACTTATAGTTCAGCTTCTTTTCTGGAAAGAACTCCCACGAATCTCGTTCTGTACATCGGACTAACCTGTAGCCTTTAGCTAACATCGAAACTATGGCCGCTATAAGGCTGCTGTCAAGCCCTCCAGACAAAAGGCAGCATACCTCTCTGTCTGACATCATTCTCTTCTCTACAGCCTTTACAAGCCTCCATCTGACCTCTCTGCTTACCTGCTCCTTTCCGGAAGGAGAACAGTACATAAAAGAAAAAGCAAAAAGACTATACCACTCTATCTCTTGAAGAGAGCGTGAATCTACATAGTGGCCTGGAGCAAGATGCTTAACTTCATCAACATACTTGGATATAGCCTTTGCTTCTGACGCAACAAATAAGGTGCCTTCTTGCTCTCCCCAAAATGCTGGGCGAACTCCAAATCTATCTCTTGCCGCATAAGCAACTCTTTCGTTAGAGTCATAGATAAAGAAGGCAAAAACACCATCTAGCATTGATAGGGTTTCTTCTAAGCCGTACAGGTTATATAAATGCAGAATAACCTCACAGTCTGAGGTTGTACTTGTGCTTAGACTATGTTCTTTTATCAGATCCTTATAGTTATATATTTCACCATTGCAAACAAGGTGAACGCCATTACTTACAAATGGCTGGTTACCCGAGCTATCCAGGCCAATTATTGAAAGCCTATGAAAGAGCAGTCCCGCAACTGAACCAGACCCAGACTTAACACTAACATACTTTGTTACGTCTGGGCCACGATAACTTATAAGCCTTCCTTCATCTATAAACCCAAAAGGCTCTTTTCCAAAAAAAGCAGATATACCACACATGATGCCCCCTATGTCCCTCTGATTCCCATAACCATCTGAATGATTCTACTTGTTTGTTGACCGTTTTTGTGCTTATCTACATAATAAAGAATGTCTTCTCTTGGAATCTTTGATATAAGTATTGAGGCTATATAGTCGGGCGTTTCTTCTGTAATATTCTCAATATGTTCGACTACATCTATGTAATCTGCCATCTGAAGTGCATTCTGCATCACCCAAGATAGAGTGAGACAGCTACCTATTTCGCTTGGTTTTGGCAGAAACTCTTTGTAACAGTTCTCAAAACCAATCCTTGCTACTGCTTTGTTTCTAACAGAGTAGTTCGAGTCATGCAGCGCCCACCTAATCTTGCTTACAGGAAGAATTGATAAAGCCCTTCCTTTAATTCTTTTGTCTTTTGATCTTGATAGTCTATTTGCCATCTTTAGCCTTTCGCTATGAGTTGCTATATCAAACATCATAACTGAAAGCACACCCTGTGAGTGTTTTACGAATACCTCCCTATCTCTAGGTGATGATAAGGAGTAAAACCTAATCATTTTTCTCAGAACTGGTCCATACAACTTGGCCGAGCCGCCGCTCCAATGCCACGTTTCTGCTGGGTAGCAATTCCAGGTTGTGCAAGAGACTATTCTCTTTTTTTCTGCCCAAGAAATAGAGTTCCAATACCGGTAAATCGGCTCTTCATTGAGAAACTTAGGAACATGCCACTTAGTACGAACTACCTCTATATGTGAGAGTTTTTTCAAAAACTCTCTGTATGACTTTCTTACTTTTGGGTCAACCATACTCACTCTCCTGTTAGCTTTCTATATCGAAGCAGAGCAAGCTCCTTTGCTTTTGCTTCAATCATAATATCAATATCTAAACCATAATCGTCAATTTTGCTATAAATATAATCCGAATGAGCATTACCTTTAATTTTTGGATCATTATATTCAGCTGATCTAGATTCAGAATAATGAACAACAGGGGTAATGTCACCCCAGGTTGATGCCGCAAGCCTTAGAGCTTCTTCTTCTGTCTCTCCATCATTTCTAAATTTGTGATGATGATAGTCAAATACAATAGGAATACCAAGTCGCTTATAGATTCCTTCGTAAAGTTCATGAGTAGAGTAAAGAGAAGGTCTGTCATCATTCTCTACTGTTAACCTTGACTTTACAGAATCGGATAGCCTTTCAAAGTTTCTACAGAAAGTATCTAGAGCTACCTCTTTTGAGTCATAAGCAGCACCAACATGAATGTTGATTTTATTGTAAGGCGTTCTTGATAGACCAAGCATATCGAAGAACTCTCCGTGAATCTCTAGGTCACGAATAGTGTTTTTAACAACTCTTTCGTTTGGAGAGCAAAGCTTGTTAAAAGGTCCAGGGTGAGAGGTTAGCCTCATATCATGTGTGTTTGCAAAGCAGCCTGCGCTTGATGCGGCAAGAGAAATAGCAGAGTAGTTGCTTAACTCTGAGATAGAATATTCCGATGCCCATGGAAAGACTTCAGATGAAATACGAAAAAAGCTAATACCATTCTTATGATTCCACTGTAAAATTTTTCTTAGATCTTTAATATTTTGCAGAGCAAGCTCTCCAGCGTAAAGAGCGCCTCGTTTTTCAAATGTTCTCTTGATCATTCTGCGATTTGTAGTGATCTTTCTGCTCTTAGGAACATCAGAAAGAGTCATGTTAATGCAAGCATATCCTAGGTTTTGCATACTTTATTCCTATTGCTAAAGATATAAGTCTTTTTCTTCAACGTCCAATGCTTTCTTTATAAATGTCGTTACATGACTTAGCTCGGTTTTTTCTAGAGCAACAAGAAAGAGCAAGCTCTCCTCCCTAAAGGTGCTCATAGCATACCAGTGTGGGAAGTATGAGGCTAGAGCTTGAATCATACCTTTAACGCCATTTGCAGAGGCGTACTTTTTGCCATAATTATTGCAGGCAATCTGAACTCGCTTATCGTACTCATCTAGATCAACATCTTCGGCCTCCAAGAATAATTTTAAAATAACTTCATCAATTTCTCTTGAGAAGTTTAGGCCATATCGTTTGGCATACTTAAAAAGCCTTAGTGCATTAAAAAGCTTTGAAGCAATAGTTAGTTTTTTATCAAAAGGATTATTAACATACCTTACTTCTCCATCAAAAAATGCGTCATCAAGCCTTTTATCAACATAAAGCCGACCATCTTGCCAAGCGATCATTGAATTTGCAATATCAAAAGATAAAATAAGATCCCTTGGTGACTCTGCCGGCTTTTCAACAAACTGAATATCAACTACTTTTGACAGAAAGTCTCCGGTTATCCTCTGAAGTGGTATTCCGGTTGTACGCCTATCATAAGTTGTGGCCCAAGATGTTGATTTCTTCTTTCTGTGAAAGGCCGCGTCCATATTTCCCAGAGCCTTATCAAGCTCTTCCTTTGAAGAGTACCAGATGTCAATATCCCCTGAAAAGTCATCTTTAACAAGGGATCCTCTCACGGAATAATTCTTCGTCAAAGATTCTTTGCTTGCTATTTTGATAAACTTTTGCAGATAATGCTTTAGACGCCGAGAGTTAAAGGAGTTTTCATCTCCATAGATAAGGTAAAGATAAAGGATTGATCCCCCGGCAATAATTGGATTTGTTTCCCTGATACACTCTGGAATAACGAAGTTTCTAACCAGGTGATTAATAAACTGGTTCTCTTCAACTCTAATCATTTCGGCCCCTTTGCAAAAGGTGCTTTCTTCTTGAGATTAGCCCATTCTTTATCATTATTCTTAAGCTTTTTTAAATTAAGTTCTTTTTCGATCACTTGCTTGTCTTACCTCAAGCGGTCAAGATGGAAAAGAAACTTCTGTTGATTCTGCTTTGAAAGCAGATTGAGCACTTGTTCTGGATCTTTTTACCGCCGCCAGGGTAGACCTTTACATTATATTCAATCATTAAACCTCCGTCAGCTTGTATTTCTTTCCATCAATCTCAACCACCTTGCCAACCCAGTTTGGTTGTGGTTGAAGTTTAGCACGCCATTCTTTTTTTGTAAACTCCTCACCGTTGAGGTACCAGTATTTGGTGCCATTAGCACACTGAACTGCCGGGCCGTCTTCACGGTGTAGTTCGTCGTTGAGGTACCAGTATTTGGTCCCGCTACGGTAGACTTTTACTGTATATTCAATCATCGTAGTACATTCAATCATCGTACTCCCTCTTACTGCCTGCTATGCAGACTACTTATCGTGTTACTGCCTGCCTGTCAAGTGCTCTTGTCGTTTCATTAAAACAGTGATCACTTTAAGCGGAAAGGATACTCTGCGCGTGATCCATCCGTAGTGGTCATCACATGACTCTACCCTACCTATAGCAAAGATCAGATCATTTTGAAAAAAAATCTTTACCCATTACATAGGCGCAAAATGAACCGCTCTTTTTAAATGCAATAGGAGCCTTCAGCTTCACTCTTCTTTGGTAGCCCCTAGAGGTAAAGCCATCGTTTTTTAAATCTCTTCTAACCGTAAAATAAGCAATACCATCACTTTTCAGTAGTCCTAGAACATTTCTTATAACAGAAAAAACTTCCTCATCTGTTTCAAGAACATTTAATACATAGTTACAATATATTGTATCATAACTGCTTTTCATGATTCCGTTAGGATTCCAGTAAGGATCATATGAATCTATGCAAAATCCTTTTTTCTCAAGAAATTCTGCATCGAAACCTCTACCGCACCCATAATCTAAAACGCTACCTTTTAAAAGATTTTTATTAAGAAGAAGCTTTAAGGGCAAAGATGGCTTTGTTCTTTTTATAGCTGTATTAAAGTTATAACTTTTTTGGTTTTTTGTTTTCTTTATCTCTTGAGTCATCGCCAAATCGTTTGGTTACCTCTTTGTTTAAAGCAAAAGTTATAGATCTCAAATCATCATCTGATATAGAATCTATTGAGAAAAACCCTTCTTCTTGACTCCATATTATGTATTTGTATTTTTTATAACGACTTTTATTATCCATACAAAATTATACTAAATCATTCTAAATATCTAAGATATCTGAAATGCCGTAGTCCTTTTTGAGTCTTTTTTTAACTCGATCGAGCGCTCTCATCTCCAGCTTTCTAATCCACTCTCTGGAAATAGACATTTCTTTCTCTAACTCTCTAAGCGTCTTTGGGTCATCAGAAAGATAGCGCGCTCTTAGAATTTTTGACTCATCATCTGGAAGTGAGTCTACAATTGTTAAAAGTATGCTCGCCTTAGATGGGTTGGATGCTCTTGAGACAATCTCTTGCTCACCAGCGCTCTCATCTTCAAGCGTATCTATCAATAGGACTTCTGATTCCCCCTCTTTGACAGACCGAAGTGGAGCATCCAACCTTGTGTCATATCCTTTGATGGACCCAATCATCTTTATGACCGAATCTCTTTCCACACCAAGTTTTTTTGCAATGTATTCTACCTTTAGCTCACCACCTATTCCGGACTTTTCTGCTTCCCTTGAAACCTTAGAGAGATTATTAAAAAGAATTCTATCATCTCTGGTTGTTCCCAGCTTTACAATAGATCGAGTATTCATGGTATATGATCTTATATTTGCCTTAACCCAAAGCATCGCATAAGTTATAAACCTAACATCATGCGAGGGATCAAACATATTAGCTGCCTTAAGCAGACCGGCCATACCCTCCTGAATTAAATCATCGACAGATAGATGGCTGTTTCTCTTCTGTGTATAATAAGCCTCCTTTGTTACAATCCTAATGTTTGATAGAACCAGCTTATCCAAACTCTCATTATTTGAATTATCCTGCCAATCTTTTACGAGCCTTAGTTGATCATCGTGACTTAAAACGGGATGATCTTTAGGCGAGGCATTAACAGAACCAGATTTCCTTGGTGTGTTATGTTTTGATGAGACAATAAATTTTCGTCTTCTTTGCTTTTGCAATTTTGTATTTCTAATTGAACTAAATATATAAATCAATTAAATCTCCTTATTTTAGTTTTCCATTATTTTAACCAAACAGTGTTACCAATCATATATTTTAAATCCAGAATAAACAGGTCCATCACAATCTAACTTTAGGCCCGAACAGCCAAGTGATACGCAAAATATCACCAAATCCTGTAAGCCTTCTGAATACAAATCTGCTGGGAATTCTGATAAGTTAAAATCCGCCGCTAACCTTAGAATGAGCCCATATTCATATTGGTAGACATAAAAAGGAATATCACCCCCTTCTCTAACCGCAGAGATATAAGAGGGCATTTCAGAGATATCACCTAATAATGAAAAATCACTTTGTGAAACATGGGTTGTTGACGAAACCAGCGTTTTCTCTACCTCAAAATCACTCATAATCTCTTACCGCGATACCAACAGGAAACCTTGGAATTCCATCATCTGTTAACTCTTGATACCTTACCGTTAGGTGCTTCCCTATGTACGAATCAAGATTTTTATAAATATCCCTTCTTGACTCCTGGGTGCCTCTCGGCCTTACGTCAAACTCTAAACCAGACTTTGTTTTGCACCTATAAATGATTAACCCAGACTCCCTGCCTGAGCCATCTTTACCTCCGATGATCTCAAATTCATCATCGACAAATCTCTTTACCTTCTGCAAGTCAGTCGAGCGATGCTTGTACCTATATAAGCTACCCTCGTTCCTTACCATCATTCCTTCGTAGCCTTCTGTTGTAAACAAAAGCTCTTGCGCATCAAACATTTCTTTATTTAAAGATTTTTGTGTTTCAACAAAAACAATGTTTGAGCCATGACCCTGCCACTCACTGCAATAGTGCGGGAATACCCTTGACTCTCCATTGACCTGTGGCATACGCTTTTCAAAAGTTAGCTTTTCATGCGGAGCATCATAAATATGATACTCCAAAAGATCAGTATCATCTCGCTTCTTTTTTACAGCAGAGATGATTCTTTGAAATGTCCAGCCATGAACATAAAGCTCTCCATCTACAGCCTGACCTTCCGAAAGAATCCTTGATAGCTGAGACTCGATGTTATCCAAAAGAGTAATTGGCTTACCCTTTCTTGTCCACATCAAAATCTTGCCACCTTCTTTCTTCGCAATCATGCGGCAACCATCTAGCTTTGGCTGCACTAAACACGGATACTTAATCTTTTTCCAATGCTTATCGTATCTGTGGGCCAGCATTGGCAAAAACATTCCATCTGATTCCTTTGGAATATCAGATGGAGACTCACAGTACCCTTCGTCTACCTTCTTGTTATATGCTGACCTAGCCTCCGAACAGGCTTGCTCATAGATTGTTGTCTCGTTGGCTCTGCCAATGTTCTTGCCTGACTCAATCAGCCTTTGGTCTAACTGTTTCTTTCCATCTATATAACCATGCTCTGTTTCGACATAGCAAGTTCCATCTGCAAGTCTCAAAACAGATACAGACCACTGCTTTACTTTGCCCCTTGTGGACCTTCCGTATAGCGTTGAAAACTTCATAGCAACTCCTTTTCTTTATTAAATTCACTTAATACGTTAGCCAGTCTTTCATCTACCCTTATAGAAATAAAATCACCCTCTTTAATATCGCTAGACAAAGAGTGTGGTCTGTAAGCGAGCAAGTTGTCATGCCACTTTAGACTCTTAATAT